>Ga0206815_1001_pt1 | contig 100851 bp, 81 predicted proteins | sample Alteio_BWOrgCont_91_FD_152864 | JGI IMG/M metagenome (GOLD analysis project Ga0206815, IMG submission 152864) | Enriched cells from forest soil in Barre Woods Harvard Forest LTER site, Petersham, Massachusetts, United States -... | ecosystem: Environmental > Terrestrial > Soil > Temperate forest >...
ATGTTATTACGTGATGCCATCCTTAAAATGCAACCTGGAGATCAACACATTGCTTTTTGTTTGCCGAATTCTCCTGAAATGCTCTGTTGGTTGATTGCCTGTTTTCATTTGGGAGTGCCTGTGACCCCCATTATTTATGAGCAGCCTGCGGAATTCATCGAACAAGTTCTGCAATTAATTCAACCGCGCTATTTTTTAGTGACCACAGAAAAATTTAAAACACTGGCAAAAATAAAAATCCCGGTGGGTTGTCAAGTCAACGTCATTGATGAAACAAGTGAAACTATAGTTGATGCAACAAGACAGCCTGATAATATTCAAGCATCCACGATATCGCCTGATAAGTTAGCAATGATTATTTTTTCTTCTGGCACATCAGGACATATGAAGGGAATCATGCATTCTTATCAAAGTGCTTATGGTTTTATTGATTTGTTATATGAAGTATTAGCTGCAACAGAAAAATTAACGTATTTAGTTGCACAACCGATGGGCCATATTGGCGGCATTGTCACGACGCTTTTAGCACTTTTTAAGAATGGCACAGCCATTTTGTTAGAGAATTTCGAAATCAATCAATATATGCAAATGATGCAACAGTATCAACCTACGCATCTTAATCTGCATACGCCATTATTTTATAGCATTATTAATTATCCTACTATCGATAAAAAATCCTTTAGTCGCGTGATAACGAGTTTTGCCGGCGGTGATGATTTGCCTGCTGATTTGCCTGAGCAATATACCGAAAAAACAGGTGCGCCCATGCAAACGGGATATGGCATGACCGAAACAGGCATTGTTATTCAGAATCGTAATCCGTATGGAAAATATAAAGGTTCTGCAGGAACGAAGTTACATCATTCAGCAATTGAGTTACGCGATGAAAAAAGTAATGCAGTTCCTCTTGGTGCAGTCGGCGAAATTTGGGTAAAATCCCCCGCCTGTTGTATCGGCTATTGGAACATGCCAGAATTAAATAAAACAACCTTTGTTGATGGTTGGTTTCGTACGGGCGATTTAGCATTTCAAGATGTAGAGCATCATTATTGGTATCAAGGTCGTGCGAGTAGCGTTATTCACTGTGGCGAACATATTCTTTATCCGGCCACTATCGAGCAAGTTTTATTTCATTATCCACTCATCAAAGCAGCGGCTGTTATTGGTGTTCCAGATGAAAAACGTAGTGAGGTGCCTGTTGCTTTTGTTGAATTAAAAAATCCAAATGCAAAAAATGATATTCTGCAGCAAGCAATACAAGATTATGTTGCTACGCATTTTCAGCCTTGGCAAATGCCAATCGCAATTAATATAGTAGATGCACTGCCGCTGGGATTGACGGGGAAAATTGATCGCGAGCAGTTGAAAAAAATGTGGTTGACGAAATCCACACTATAAAATACACACGGATGCTATGCCGAGTAATGACTTTACAACCCGCTCCTGTTTCTTTTAGAATGACCAAAATCAAGCAAGGATGCTGAGTATGAATCAATGTGCGCAACGGTTTTTTATCTTACTATGTGGTTTATTTGTCGTCGCATCTAACGCATTTGCGCAAAGAGCATGGCATCCTGTCGTATCAATGGGCGGCGGTCTGGCTTTTTCTTCTGTTGGTGATGCAAATTACCTTCCTGTGCAAAGTAATACAGTAGACCAATTTTATAATTACACGCCAAGCCGTGTGACGAAAACATCAGGGTTGGCTAATATTTTTGTCGGTGCCGAATGGCGTCTACGTCAACAATGGTTGATGCAAGCTGGTTTCGAATTCAATCAAACAGCATTGAATACGAATGGTACTTTAGTGCAAGGTGCGGATGTTCCCTCCCAAGATACTTATCGGTATCAATACGGTATTTTATCAAAACAATTTCTGGCTGAAGCAAAACTGCTTTATAGTTTTCGAGACACGTATCACCCGTATGTGTTAGCCGGCGCAGGTGTTGGTGTGAATCGTTCTTATAATTTTTCAACGAATGTTCCACCCTTTTTAGCTTTTACGCGCATGTATGGCGGTTACACAAAAACGTCATTTAGTTATGCCGTCGGGTTAGGTGTCGATACGAATTTAGCGCCAGAACTGCGCTTCGGTGTGGGATATCGCTTTGCTGATCTAGGAAAAGTAAATTTAGGCAACGCTACGATTGATACGACGTCTGTTCCTAATAGTGTTTCGCAGACACACTCGTATACGAATGAAGTGCTTGCGCAATTAACTTTTCTTTTCGCCTAAAAAATTGATCTAAGGGATACGGAATGAATACTCGAAAAAAATTATTTTTCTTATTTTTACTGTTACTAAGTACAGTCTGTTATGCGCTGCCATTTACTATTACCCCGAAATCAGGCACGTCGTTGCCTATCTCTATTGGTATCGGTAACACAGCCACTGCTTATTATACGATATCCAATAACACGCAAGCGCAGCGCAATGGAAACTATATTAAATATTTACCTCTCAATGTGACGCAAGTAACGACTGGTGGAACCTATGGGGATACTTGCGGTGCTACATTTAATTTAACAGGTACTGGACAATCAGGGAGTAGTTGTACATTGCAATTGACTATCTCAGGAGCTGTAGATAGTAATGATCCCAGTCCACATAATCATCTTTTTGCTTGTTTTACCAGCGGGCAAACCTGTGCAGGCACAAATTCGCCTCTCAGTGTGAGTCAATCGTCACCCGCATCAATCGCTGTGACGCCAACCAGTGCTGAAATTGCTGTTGCTGGTACACAACAATTTACTGCAACAGAAATTTATACAGATGGTTCAACACGTAATGTTTCTTCGCTTGCTACGTGGAGTTCTTCTAATACGTCTTTTGCGACTATCAACAGCGGTGGTTTAGCAACCGGTGTGAGTGCTGGTACAGCGGCGATTTCAGCAACGTTTGCGTCACTTGTTAGCAATTCGGCATCGTTGATAGTGGATCGCACAGCGTATATTACGAATCACGATGGCAGCACCGTCACAACGTGTCAGGTTAAAGCAGATCAAACACTAGCCTCATGTGCAACAACCGGTAGTAATTTCATATCACCTTCTGGAATAACGATTAATCCAGCAGGTACGTTGACATACAACGTGAATGAAGAAGGCGGCAACACCGTGACTTATTGTCAGATTGGTAGTAATCGGGCGCTTTCCAATTGTACGACGACGGGTACGGGTTTCACTAATCCAACGGGTATAGCAATTAATTCAGCCAACACTTACGCTTATATTTCTAATCTTGGCGGTTTCGTCTCTTATTGTAGTATTAATGCAGGCGGCAGTTTATCAGGTTGCGCGACCACAGGCAGTGGATTTGTTTCAGCGGCTGATATTCGACTCAACTCAGCCAATACCTTTGCTTATGTTGCCAATTTTGGGGCTAATACAGTCAGCTATTGTGCTGTGAACGGTGATGGTACATTAAGTGGTTGTACCTCAACCGCTGCTGTATTTAGCGGTCCTAACGGGTTGGCAATTAACCCTGCCGGTACTTATCTGTATGTAGCAAATAAGACTGCTAATAATGTTTCGTATTGTGTCCTAAATCCAAATGGGAGTGTTGGAGCGTGCAGTACTACAGGCTCAGGATTCAACACCCCTTTTGATATTACATTCAATGCGGCAGGTACTTATGCCTATGTCGTTAATGCAGGTAACAACAATGTTTCTTACTGTGTAGCGAATGCTGATGGTTCTTTTGGGGCATGTGCTACTACTGGGACATCGTTTAATGGGCCGCGGGGGATTGTGCTGAGTAATTAAATGACAACCCAGGGCATCGCTAACGGTTGTGGACATTTATCAATCAGCTGAGTACAATGGCGCAGATTATTCATAGAAAACTCTGCAAATCATGCTAAATAATATCTGTAACGCATCATGGAAGTACCAAAAGAAAATTCGGAAATCCACTGAGTTTCTGTTACAGAAATTCGGTATTTCCTATTTTGGCGTACAGAGAATTACCACGAATGGCCGTTGGAGTCTGGTGACTAACAATCCAGTCTGGGTTGAGCATTGTGCGAATGAAAAATTTTATCAGCATGATCCGACGTTAGTGCATCCTGATTATTACCAGGCGGGCGTTTCTTTTGTATCAGCACATCCCAATCCTGACTTTCGTAATACATTGTTAAAAACGGCGGCAGATAAGTTTGATATGGATCACTGTCTTGCAGTTATCGATAAAAACGATCAGTATTCTGAATTTGCATTTTTCGCAACATCCTGCAATAACACGAAGATTATTAGTACGTATGTCAGTCAATTTACAGTATTACGTCAGTTCGTGCGCTATTTTAAATCTGAAAACAGGCGTGCGTTTCTGTGTGCGGAGAATGATGGTATTGATCTTCTGCATCTAAAGCAGAATGCTTATTTTGATAACCAACATATTGTCGATTGTTCATCCGAGTATGTTGAGAATAACGCCGAGCCCATGTCTCCTAATTTATCTTTGCGAGAACAGCAATGTTTGAATTATCTATTAGCAGGAAAAACTGCCAAAGAAATGGCAAAATATCTCAATCTTTCTTATCGTACAGTTGAAGAATATATTGCAAATCTCAAAGAAAAATTAGGTTGTCGTCATTTGCATGATTTGTTCGTTTTATTCAAAGATAAACTTTAGCAATCCCGTATTACTACGGGATATCACGGCGTTATCATTCAATTTAGGCTATTTGCTTCTTAAAGTGAGTAGTCTCTATGCTAAGAATCTCTTCTCTCGTAGTCAACAGCATGCTTCGGCTCAGCGGATTCGTTGGTAAACAATCTAATCATTATACGCTCAAAGTGGGTGAGGCTGGCGCGCCGCGTTTAACGCTGTTGAATGAGCTATGCAACCCACACACATTTTCATTTATCAAAAAAGTAACGTCATTGGAAAATAAACGTATTCTGGATGTGGGCTGCGGGATAGGTATTTTATCAAGTGCGTTTGCTGTTCATGCATTACCGAAGGGGAGTGTTTTGGGTGTGGATATTTCCGCAGAGCAATTGCAAATAGCGGATGAGCGAGCTAAAAAAGAAAATATTGCAAATATAAAATTCCAACAAGTTGCAGCTGAAAACATCGATCAGTTACATGAAACATTTGATATCATCTATTTTCGCTTCACACTCATGCATTTACAAAATGCGACCATGGTAATCGAAAAAGTACTTTCCTTGATGCATGAGGAAAGTGTTTTAATTTGCGAAGAAGCGAGTGACATACAAACGCTCTGTTGTAATCCACCCGAACACGTGTTTGATAAATGGAAGAAAGCGGTAGAAAAACAAGTTGAGTTATCTAATAGTGATTTTACGATTGGGAAAAAATTAATTGATATTATTTCAGAGCAGCAGTTAACACTGATGCACGCAGAGACCGCGCAACCGGTGATAGAGACCGCACGTCTTAAGCAACAGCTTTGGCAAGGTGTTCAGGAGATTAGTGCGTTACTGGTGGCAAGTGGATTTTGTTCTGAGCCAGAAATTGAAGAAATGATTGCAGAACTTAAAGTATTTGCAAATACGTCGACTGCAAAAATAGGTTTTTTCAATTATCTTCAGGTAGCCGCTAAAAAAAACGAGATAAAAGTAGAAAAACCTGTTTGCAGGTTGTAAGTAGCCCGTATGGAGCGAAGCGTAATACGGGATGGTAGCGTGTACGCCAAATCCCGTATTACGCTTCGCTCCATACGGGCTACTTTCTATTGAGCGTCGGCCCATGAGAGTGTACTATCCTGTTTTATTAAAATATCTTCATGGAAAACTTTATGCGACTAACCAAATTTACCCATTTTCTCCTGTTTATTCTAGCGCTCAGTTATGTTGGACTTGTGTGGGCCAGTGCTGCTCCGGTCAAGCCATTTCCGCCGTTTCGCATAGCCGGCAACCTTTATTATGTAGGGAACTCTTACGCAGCAAATTACTTGGTTGTCACGTCACAAGGAAATATCTTAATTAATAGCAATGATAAAGTCAGTGTGCCGATGTTGAAAGACAGCATCGAAAAACTCGGATTGAAATGGAGTGACACCAAAATTCTTTTGATTAGCCAAGGGCATTCCGATCATGGTGGTGGTAGTGTTCTGGTAAAAGAACAAACCGGTGCGCGTTACATGGTGATGGATGGTGACGTATCTGTCGTCGAGTCGGGTGGTAAAACAGATTTCTTGTTTGGTGATGACTTAGCGCAGCGCTATGAGCCAACCAAAGTGGATCACGTATTGCATGATGGCGATCGAGTGAAACTGGGTAATACTGTTTTGGTTGCACATCTCACACCCGGTCATACCAAAGGGTGTACCACGTGGACAATGGATGTGACTGAGCAAGGAAAAAAATATCACGTTGTCATAGTGGGTGGTGTCAGCATGAATCCGGGAACGAAGCTTATTCATAATGCGGCTTATCCCAACATTGTTCAAGATTATGAGCACATGTGGCACGTTTTAAAAAAATTACCGTGCGATATTTTTCTCGGTGCGCACGGTATGTATTTCGGACTTGATGAAAAATATGCGCGCATGAAAAAAGACGCGTCGAATCCATTTGTTGATCCTGACGGTTATCAACAATTTCTTGTTGCGAAAGAGCATGAATTTCGTGTGGAGCTTGATAAACAAACAAAGCAATAGCAATCATCATGTGATTATTACCGAGCCGCGCGTGTCAGCAAGCGTCACGGGTTTTAATGTCCTGTGACGCTCCCTCACGGTCATACCTTTATACACAAGTTAAAGAAGAACTGTCACCCCGCAAAAATTTCGTCCACAATAAGATTGAGAAAAATGCTGTTTCACGAAATTTTGTGCGGGGCCTGGTGAATAACCTTGGGGTGGAGCGTCTTTTTTTCAAAATTTGCACCGGGCCCCGCACAAAAACGCGAATTGGATTTTGTTTCCTTTTCACAAAAAGTGGCGCGTTTTTTGCGGGGTGACAGTTCTTCTTTAACTTGTGTATAAAGGTATGCCCTCACGGTCGCGGCTCGGTAACTTGTTGATTCACAAGTAGAAGAATTTTTTGACCCATCTATTAATTATGTGTAAAATAAGCACAATATAATATTGTCTGCATATAAACAATGAGGGGTACCGTACATGCATCCGTTTGTGACTCATATCGAGAAGTTAGAAGAATATTTGGAAGAATGTGAGTACATGGAGCAAGCTGTTTCTGATGTGGTGGATTTGTTTTATGATTGGCAATCTGAAGCTGAGAAGGAGGAGCCAAATCAAGCAGTGATTTCCTCGAAAATTCAGCCGTTACGTGCGCAGTTACAAGCGATACTGTCTGGCGCAGAAGATCGCGAACTTTATGAAATGGCGCATGAAGCATTGTTGGAATTAGTGCAATGGTATCCCTTGACAGTATACGAACCTATAAACGAAGTTCCAATTGCAGAGATTCCATTTAACTTTAGGGTTGCTGTTTCCTCTGGCTATATACACGATATTCGTACTTTGATATATGACCATAATAATCGAGTTATAGATTTCCCAATACAATTACTTGATTCTGTGGCAGGGCGTCCTTTTTCTTATTTCGATGTTACGCATATTGTTGCTGTTGCTAGGAATAACAATCTTGTCTTTGATAATTTACAGCTGCCGCAGTGCCCAATTCCCGCAGGTGATGAGCCAGCACCACCACCAGTAGAAAGAGCAGCTGTTGCAGTTGTGCAAGAAGAAGAAAGAGCGGCAGAGGCGCCTTACGTTCCATTGGCAGCGTCACCACACCCACCCGCATTGAATAAAGGCGGCTATTATGTTGACGGTGGGTTATTGGATGATGCTCAGCCTTCAGTAGGCCAAGTTGGGAGAGGTGTGGCTGCATCTAGGCTGGGGTTTTTTTTCTCTTCTTTCTTTAAACCTAAATACAACCAACAGGTGCAGAGAGAGCAAGCGGCACTAGAGGCACTAGCGGACCATTATCGTGATATGCGGAATTTGAGACCTTAGGACCTAGATGATGAGATCCCTATTTTTAGCTGTTAAATAAAAAATAATCATAAACAGATCTTCCTACTTCAGCTAAGACACGCTCATTATTCATTAAATCTTGGCTAGAATTTTTGATATAGGCTGATATGGCTATATTGCCCGCATTATGTGGCAAAGTGATGATCCCGATATCACAAGTATAACCCGTTAATGTACCGGTTTTATGAGCGACGGGTGTGCGTGCAGGGAGTAAACCCATCAAACGTTGCGGTCCTCTTTTACAGCCGCGCATAATTTTCAATAGCAAGTCAGTCGATTCTTTGCTGAGTAATTCATGGCGAAATAGTTTGGTGAGTAACAAGGTCATCGCTTGTGGAGTCGCGGTGCTTTCACCGGTTTTTTCAATTTCAGCGATAATTATCTTGCGTGTTTCTTCGAGTTCTGTGAGTGGTACAGCACGCTCTAATTCATGATATTGCGCGAGCGTACAATTCTTAGGTAAGTTTTTTATCCCATCCCAACTAGCAAACATATCAAACGAATAAAAATCCATACCAATGTCATGAATATGAATTTGATGTAAATACTTCTCTAACGCATACGGGCTACCGATTTTATCTAAAATAATGCCGGTCGATGTGTTGCAGCTTTCTTGCAACATCAAACGCAATAAACTGTGAATCGAAATCTGTTGAGGGACATCATAATTCAGTTGATTTAAGGTGCTAACTATACCAGGCAGAAAATCTTTTTCACTAATCTTACATAAATCATTTAAGCTAATTTCATTGCGCTCTGTTTTGTGAAGTAAGTAAGTTGCGATGGCAACTTTATACGTGCTACACATGAGGAAACGTTGCTCTGCATTAAAATGCATTTCATTATTTGTTTCGATATGACATGCGCTAATGCCTAGCGTGCCATCACAATATTTTTCGAATGCTGCAAATTGTTTTTGTAACTTGGTTAGATTTGCCATGGGATGCTCTCACAAAGTGGCTTGATGAAATGTGAGCAGCGTAAAACAGGCAGTTAAATTCCGCAAGTTAAAAAAACAACCCAAAAATCTAACTTCTTGATAATAATAGTTTTGTGAATAATATCTCCAATCAGAGAAGGTTAATTTATGCGCTATAATTATAATTATCCTAATGTAGAAAATGAGGAGTTAGTGATGCGCTCATCGTTAATTGCTACGAAAGATAATGAATTAAAACCTATCAAAACGTGTCTTTTTAAAATGCCACCGATAGAAAAATTCGTTAAGAGCATGGGTATTTCACCCGCATTGCGAAAAGAGCTGAACGCCAAACATATCAATGATGCAACATTTACTGCATTGCTTGGTCAATACTTTCAAGATAAAGGTAGCAAGACAATTAATGCGTTGGCTAAACAAGGATTAAGTCTTGATACGATGGGTGAGTTGGTAAAGTTGTTTCTTAAAGGTAAACGTGATGCAGATCTGCAACGTATTTTTGCAAAAAGTTCTATTGTATTGCTTGGGATACCGACTGAAATACAAGCATCTCCTGCTTATAAAGCGCTAGCTATGAATTTTTATGAAATAGTTAAAAATTCGTATGAGGCAGGTGCGACAGAGTTACATATTGAATTTTATATGACTGCCGATCAGGTCGAGATATTGATACATGATAAGCAGTCTGGTCTGGGTTTTCAGGGTAGTAATAAATTCAAAGATCATATTGTTGGTGGCAGTATGAAAGTGGATTATCAAATGGTCATCGGTGATAGCCGCAAACTACAATCAGAGAAAGGTAAAGGGACATCGTTGGGTGGAGCAGGTAAAGGATTAGCAAATGTGAATGCCATGCTGCAAAAACACGGCGGAGAATTAATTTTAGAAAGTAATGATAGGGTGGCGGCAGGTATTCGTTTAATTTCACCCCGTGAAATGCGTGCAGCGCAGCTGTTTAGTAATGCACAACGCGCAGGAAATGCAGCCAGCATGCTGCGTGCGTTTAAACTGCCGACGTTGACGACAGATAGCTCACCCGAAATACCAGTTGATGATGTGACATCGACAGATGAGGAATCAGAAATAGCGATTATTGCAGTCATTGAGGCGCCGAGGGATGCGGATTCATCATCGCGTGTCGATGCGTCAGTGTCGCCAGAGAGTATGTCCAGAGAGCTCAGTAGTGGTTCAATGCCGCCAGATAGTATGGATGTCTCACCAGCAAACGGCAATTCTACACAACTCACAACGCCTGTATCTGTTTCAGATAGCTCGCCTTCCTCTAATAGACAATTGTCGCAGCGCTCTCCCGGCGCGCATGTGAGGCGTTTTTCTGTATTCAAACTGGAGGATAAACAGGAGCAGTCGCAAGAAGTTGAGCTCGAATCACCGCGTAAGAAATCTCGGTCTCAATAGATCGCTGTAACGAAAATGCAATAATGCGCCAAAACGTAATACTTTCTAATGCTGGAATAATCCGTACAGAATCGCTGAAATAGCCACGATGCCAACAACAATCGTGAATAAGTTATAAACCTTCTGAGTTCGATATTCCTGTAGTGCCGGTACGGTCGCAATCGCATACATCGGCATTAAAAATAACAGCATGGCGATGATAGGGCCGCCTAGCATTTCAATCATTCCTAATATACTTGGATTCAGCGTAGCAATGATCCAACAACTGCTAATCATAAAAATTGCGATTAAATAATGTATGGTTTTATTGCTGACGTGTTTGCCGCGAAAATGAAAGTAATTCACTAGCATGCTCTGTAAACCTTCTTTAGCACCGAGATAATGGCCTAAAAAAGATTTTGTAATCGCAATGAAAGCAATGATAGGTGCAGCATAAGCAATGATAGGCGTCTGAAAATGGTTAGCAAGATAAGATAGAATAGAAATATTCTGCTGCTTAGCCTGAGCGAGATCGTAGGGAGAAAGACTGAATACACAGCTCAATACAAAAAACATAACGGTAGCAACCATCATGATATGGCTGTATTTCAAAATAGAGACGCATTTTTTATCTGCGTCTTCTTTAAAGCTTTCTTTTTGACTGACAGCAAACGACGAAATAATGGGTGAGTGATTGAAAGAAAATACCATAACAGGAATAGTTAACCATATTGTCATCAGCAAACTATAATTTTTACTGCCAGCAAGTACATTATTGCTCTGGTGGAATATGGCGCCATTCCAGTGAGGAATTAAGTAAAGAGATAAGAGCACCAGCGAAAAAATAAAAGGATAAACTAGAATACTCATTAATTTTATAATGATTTTTTGGCCAAATGCGATGACAGTCATTAAGCCCAAAATAAGAATGATAGCAAGCAGTCCACGCGAGGGAGATGCAAAACCCATTTGGTTGACGATAAAACTTTGTGTGGTGTTGGTGATAGCAACACTGTACATCAGTAAAATAGGATAGATAGCAAAAAAATAGAGTAGGGTGAGCAGCTTGCCTGCGAGTGGACCAAAGTGCTCGTTCATGACTTCTGTAATATCTTTTTTACCTGCACCGGAAAGTACAAAACGACAGAGTGCCCGATGTGAAAAGTATGTCATGGGAAACGCCAGTATTATCATGAGGACCAGGGGCCAAATGCCTGATAAGCCTGCATTAATGGGCAGAAAAAGTGTACCCGCACCGATAGCTGTGCCATAAATACTGAGCATCCAGACAGTATCTTGCTTTTGCCATGCTGAGCTGTTATCGAATGTTTCTGAGATGGGCAAAGCCACGCTGTTTGTAACCATATGAAATATCCTGACTTATATACTGTGCCATGTTTGTCATTCTCAACGTTTTGAAAAATTATACACGTCGTGGTAGATTTGCGCAAATAATGTATTAAATGATAAGGTGCGGAGAAGAAAGAGTTTAGGTTGGGCACACGTGCCCAACAACTACGATGCCCCTAATTATTTTAGTTAAACATATTATTTTCTTGAAAATATAGTTCAATCACTTTAACGGCATTTTTAAAATGTTCATGCAATAGTTTACTAGCTAGTGAAACATCTCGCGCTAAAACCGCATCCATAATTTTTTTTTGTTCTTTCGCATAATGTAATCCTTTTGAATGCTTGATGCCGGCAAGCAACCATTGACGACGGTAGCGTTCAGTAAGAGTATAAAGATGCTGCTGAATACGCAATAAATGCTTTAAATCGCAAGCATTAATTAATGCTAAATTAAATCCACGGTGTCGCATTTCCCACGCTTGATAATCTTCCGTATTTTTAATGGGATGCTCAGATTCAAATTTAGCAAGTCGATGGTAACTACCAATGATATCCGCTTCCCATTCATCATTGCCTTTTTCAATTGAGATGGTCAACGCAATAGCCTCAATATGTGCCCTCGTCTGATAAATATCACGAAGATCAATCTGCGAGAACGGCATAACCCTAAATCCCCGCTGGCTTATCGTAGTAACGAGCTCAGTCGATGTAAGGCGCGATAAAGCCTCTCTAATAGGCCCGGGACCCACTTCATAGTGTTCAGCTAGGTGAGCTATATGCAAGCGTTGACCGGGTTGCAAGCGGAGTGAAATGATATCCTCATGAATATATTCATATATTTTATCAACTAATGTTTCACTCATGGTGAATAGTCCTAATTTTATTTCTATAATTATAAGTTAACTAGTATTTTAAATAAAATATATATTTTATTTTACAAAATATATATTTTTATGTAAAATATATTTATAGATTGGCTTTTGTCCAAATAAACATAGTTTGTAAGGTATAATTACTGGTATGGATACCTTAATGTAAGAGGTATATATCATGTCACTTCAAAATCGCTCGTTAGGTTTAGGATTCGGCAAAAATAATCATTTTTATGTTCGTCTTGGCGAACCAAACAAATTAATGATAAATGAATTACCACTTCCACCGGAAGTCATTACTGAATTACAAAAATCATTACAAGTCGAAATTAAGAAAGCGACAGACAATAAAGGCAAAAAATCTTCAGCATCGATTGATGGCACAATATTTTCGACTGTTTTGACGAATATTTTAAAAAAACATTACAAAGAAGAAGATATTTCTAATATGGTGTCGAACACCCTAGCTTTAATCATGCCTGATGTTCTTGTTGATGTGAATATTACCCGCTTAAATGAACATATCTTGCCAAAAGCCATGAAAGATTCTGAACTGAAAGAGCTGTTAGCATTTGGACTAAATAAGTTTTTCATGTTCAGCGCAGCAGGTGATTTGGATTTTTGTACCGGCATTGGCAAGAACAATGCTCCACTCTATAGGCCAGATACTTATTTTAATTATGATGATATGCAGAATGAAGAACATGATTCTGTGCGCGAAGAAGCGCAAATCAGCCAACGATTCTTAAAATCGCTGATAGTTTCAAAATATATAAAAGATTTTGGTATCCCAGCCAATATTAAAGAAGAAAAAGAAATAGATGAATGGAAGAATAAAATTCTAAAAGAGCAGCTAGCTGTTATTTTTTACGATTTAACAGGAAAAATGCCGCATGGCATAAACATCAATGATATTAAACCAAAAATCAATCTGCAAGATAATGATGTATATGCTTATTTAGTTCCTGCCATTATGGATAGAATGGGGGATGACCATTTAAAGAAAGCCTCTTCTCGTATAGCAAATTATTTATCTGTCACTGACTTTAAGCCACTCAGTTCGGACAAATATGCAGAATTACAACTTAAGCTAGCCTCAAAAGGCGTTAATCTTGTTAATACAAACCAACGATCTTTGCAATTTTTCCCACACGCGAGAACTGAGCAAGACGATAGTGGTTTAGATTTTCGGGGGAAAAAATACCAATTTCAACATACGCATATTCACTTTGAAAAAGATGGAGAAGAAAAAGAATTTGTGGTGAAAGATAAAGATGGCACAGTATTGAAATTTGATGGCGAAGTTCACAGTGTCTTTGAATATATACCAGCAGAAAAAGAGGGGAAAACAGATCGTCAGAAACGTCTTATTGCGGTTCACTATCCATTAAAAGTTGATAAAGAAAAAAATAGTGATAACCCAGATATTCAAGAACTATTAGATAGCATTGATGCTAACGAAAAAAATTGGATAGAAGAAGTAAGAAAATGGGAAAACAGAGCAAACAAGAATGATCATAAACCCAAGCCACTCTTAATTCCTGTTGAGTTAGATTTTGGAAAAGTATTTCTAAATTCATTGAATGAGCAAAGTGCAAAAGGTCAATTGCTCCATCATTCTTGGGCAAGCCTGCGATCGGGTACGCATGGATTTAAATCCGGATTGAGATTTATTATTTCTACTCAGCCAATTCATATTTCAGAAACACAATATAACAAACTGAAAAAAATATTTGGCAAAATGAGAACCGATTTAAAAGAAGAAGAAATTTTGGATCCTATTGATAGAAAAGCAGGCTGGAGAAAAGCAAGAACAACCTTAGTAAAAGAATTAACGCAGTTAGCGAAACAGGCTCCTGCTTTTCGCGCACATTAATTGAAGGTAATGCGGATTATTTGGTTGCAGGCGATCGTCGCGCTTAGTGGAGAGAATCCAGGCCAGGTATCCCTCTTAATAAATCTCGGTTAAAAAAAATATCATACACTACAAATTTTAGGAGTGAGAGACCTAAAATTTCAATCACCTAATCTAAATTTATTAAAATGAGTGAAGTTGCGAATAAAGCCTGTATCAGGCTTTTTTGCTTTATGGGCGTAACCGTTTGGGTATGCACATGGCCGTACGGTTACCGTTAGGTGATGCGTGCTTATCTTAGGAAAAAATAGACTTATGTGTAGCGGATAAGACTGCATTTTTCCTACCCTGCTATTTTTGTAACTCTTTGACTATAAATTCTATTTTAGGGGACATTTCTAAAAAGTTACGACATAATAATGGATTTCATTTGAACCCAAAGCATATTATATGTATAATTTAAATCCAATATATAAGCTGGCACCCATTAACTATACTTCAGACTGGAACGACATATGCCAATAAAAGACATCAAGAATAAAAACAATAACCACAATCCCTATTTAGCTAAAGAATTACTGCCACCCGTACCTAAAGATCAGCATTATGACCGTCTATCATACAGACGTGCATGCAATGGAAATTCCCTCTATGGCGGCTTATTTATTTACGAACTAAATAAACTTTTAGATAAAGCCACAGGTACCTTCCTGTACGATGATTTTGAGTTAGGATATGACTATATTCCTAGTGCCAGGTACGCAACAGATTTTTATGAGTTGGAAATCGCGGGTTTTTGCATCAACCTCGCAAAGGAATATGTATCGATATTAATTTCGCTCCATCCTGAGCTAAAAGCTGACCCTCTACTAAATAGGCGATTCACAGAAACAAGAGCCAAATTAAAATTAGCTACTGAAGAATTACATCAAAGTCAACGCATGCTAACCAATGACAAAGCGCCGTGGTCATTAACGGATGCCACTCGAGAAAAACAACAAACTGATATGAAAAAAATCAGTGATAAATGGTATGAGATTTACAGCTTATTATACCGTTCTGCACATAAGATAAGTTGGAATGAGCAACGTAAGCACCCGATTCCTCAACCTAACTGGATAAAACTATTAGATAATAAACCACCCTCCGCGCTAGATTTTATTAACAGACATACCAATCTAACACGCCCACACCTACATGTTGCCGTTAAACAAGCGGGATTTTTCACGGAAGCGCAACGTAAAAAAAGCGTCGAACTTATGCACTCAACCAAAACGCAAAATGAATATCAAAAGAAGTTGAAGTCGTTGTTTGCGGCACCCAAAGTGCATGCGCAAGAATTAACAGAAAGCTATCCGTTCAGTAACCTAATATTCCCATGCTTATAATGAGCTAAGAGAATGCGTGTCAGGCCTGGGTTCTGGGGTTTGTAATAGAAACCCCACCCAGGCCAGGCATCCCTCTTCTTCTGGAGAAAAGCAAGAACAACCTTAGTAAAAGAATTAACGCAGTTAGCGAAACAGACTCCTGCTTTTCGGGCGCATTAACATTCAAGAGGTGAGTGGTTACACCGCTATCATGATTTATTTTTTAATATGGCGCTAATAAATGGTATTATGCAGATAAATGATGGAGATGCTCTTGTATTCGCGGCAGTTGCTGGTACTGGAATCTTGCTCATACCACGATATTTAGTTGTTGAAGAATTATTGCGAGGCGAATTAGTGTCTATTTTATCAAGATATCAATTTCCTTCAGGTCCACCCATTTATGCAATCTACCCTGAGCGTAGTTTTCTCCCCTTGAAAACATCCGAATTCATTCGTTTTATGGAGGCGGAATGGGAAGTATTTTCAAAATTTGATTAAACTCTTATGACTACAAAATCTTGCATGCTTCTTCAAACTCAAGGCGCGGCGAGCGAGGAAAAAGACTATCAGTATCACCATATCCTAAATTACAAAGAAAGTTAGATCGCCAATGAGTTCCGCTGAAGAACAGCGAATCAAGTTTGTCGTTGTCAAATCCTGACATGGGTCCGCAATCCAAGCCAAGCGCTCTTGCGGCCAGAATTAAATAAGCGCCTTGAAGAGAGCTGTTTCGAAAGGCAGTCTTTTCGGACAGAGCTGAATCTGATGCAAAATGAGAGTGGTAGTCAGCAAAGGGCATGAGTTTTTTTAAGTTGTCGTACCACTTTACATCCTCTGCAATGATAGCTGTGACGGGTGCTGCTAGTGTTTTTTCAATGTTTTTTGGCAAAAGAGTGGTCGCTAATTTTTCTTTTTCACTTTGAGATTTTACAAAAATAATACGAACTGGCGAGCCATTCACGCAAGTCGGCGCCCATTTCATTAAGTCAAAGAGACGCTTTAATAAGTCATCGTCGACCGTAATATTTTTCCAGCCGTGAAATGTTCTTGCATTAAGGAATAATTGTTCTAATGTTTTTTGATCCAAAGGCTCTTTTATCATAAATAAATCTCTTGAAATTTTTTGGCAGTGTAACCGATTTTAATAGAAATCGGAAAGCTAAAATATCAATCGCCTAATTCAATATATTCATTACCAGATTGTAAGCAATAAAAGATATATTCTTTTCTCCAATGAAAGGAGCAAGATCATGCGTATTATAAAATTATTTACTTGTATTTTAGTTAGTTTGGTTTCTTTAAATGTGTATGCGAATAGCTGTCCCAGTACGGAAGATCTAAATAAGCATGGTGTTCCAGCAGGATGGCATGTTATTCGTGGGGGTGGTTTTGCAATGAATTTTATTTTAGCTGCGTGGGGTGATATGCGAAATCCAACTGATGATACCCATCGTGTCCGTTGTTATTATGGTGACGGTGGGGAGATAAAAATAGCTGTCGCTACCGATGATATTATTGGTGAAAAGAGGTTTAATATATATATAGGCAATGGTCGAAAGATACGGATTACAGTTATTACATGTGTGGGAATTATATAGGTTCCCAGGCAAGTGAGTGCCAATTTAATTAAAATAGTGTTAACGTTAAGTGATCGCATTAATAATAGCTTGAAAGTATGTTGGCGGCTCTGGGCGAGTGTACCATGCTAGGTGTAAAGGATGATCGAATGTCCTGCCAGAATTTAATGCGATCAATTGTTTGTTTTTAAGAAAAGAGCGGCTAAATTCTTTTGTCAAAACACCATAACCGTAACCATCACACACAAGTTTGATTAATGATTCTGTTCTGTTTACGAATAATCGATCTGATTGCGCGTAATCAAACAAATCGAACTTCTTGAGATAATTCATTGTCATCGGATCAGTTTCATCAAAATCAATAATGCGCTCTGATTGTAAGATTTCTAGTAATTTTCTTTTTTTCCAATGACTGGTGCAAACTAATAAATATTCTTCTGCAAGTAAGCGTTTTGATTTCATGTCTCGTGTTACTTCTTCTAGTTCCACAATTGAAAATTGACTTTCTCCGGTACGTAAAGCATCGATAACTTTATTTGTATCATTGATATCAAATGAAAAATAAAGTTGAGGAAACTTCTTCATGAGCAAGTTACAACTGGGAATAATACGAGAGACCATGATACTGGTGGGTCCTGATATTTTAACACGCTGAATTGTATGGATTCCGGAATTGGTTAATTCAGAAATAGTTTCCTGGCTAAAATCAACAACAGTATGGCAATATCGTAATAATTTTTCGCCTTCAGACGTTAATTGCATACCATGTGGCGTGCGTATAAATAATGTTGTTTGCAGGCGTTGCTCTAGATTTAAAATACGTTGTGTGATCGCCGTTTGTGAAATATGCGTGGCACGAGCAGCAGCATGAACTGATTTATGTTTTGCGACCGCTATAAAAGATTCTAGCTGTGGATTTAATAGAGCAGTCATTTTTTTCATTTGTTTGTTCATGATTGGCCCCGTGGGATTTTGAGAGAAGAAAGGGTGTCAGGCCAGGCATCCCTCTTCTTCTAAATAATGAGCAGACACGCAGTAGTGATCGAAAAGAGCAGGCTCCCTAAGTATTTTAAATCTTAAGGAGCTTACTATATTAATGCATTGGATAATGTGTTGAAGCAGAGTTGATGACTTTTCGTTGTTCGTAATTACAAGTTACATATGTGTAACAGCCAATACTAGGATTGTTGATCGTTAATTTTGTTGTAGTTGGGTCATCTACTAAAATAATAGGAGAAAAAGCTAGATGAGGATTATTTGTAATTGTGATTGGTAACATGGTTGTTAACTCGGAACCATATTCATTAACGCTACCCATCACATATATACCACCTGTGGAATGACAGGTTAATACAGAATTAGCATCCAATTTGTAATTCACTATAATTTTTGCACCATTGGGAACTTCGAGAGACTGTACATCTTCAACATTGTATTCCTTCGGCGAACTTGTGTTAGGCTCAGCAAAAACAAGGGTAGAAAACATTAGGGGTAGAACTAATAGAACGGTTTTTAATTTCATAACTTTTCTCCAGCTAGCAATTTCAAAATAACCAAAAAAGATCCATATTTTATCATGAATATTTTTTATGTAAACAAATTAAGCAGTATTGGGTAATTAAGTATACTAATTAACCTTCGCCACTTTCCCATGGTTTGATATATCTCATTGATTTATATTGATTAATTCACTAGCCCGCTGCTTATTGATGGAAAGGAAGCAGGAGCGCCAGTGTCTGTGATCTGGCAAAATCACGATGGCGTCGATGATCAGTATGGTTGTTGGGCACGTGTGCCCAACCTACGTTTTCTTAATGAGGGTTGCTTAGACGAAATGACATGACAAATTTAATTTAGATTCGAATAAATATTTTATTTCTATAAAGTATAGAAAAAATAACTAACCAAAATAAAATATAGCTGCACGCATACAATAAAGATGCTGCTGGCAAAGAAGCCCAATTAAACAAATGTTCCGTGATATAAAAACGCAAATGGCCAGGTGATCCATCAATACGTGCAATAGGAATCATGTGTTGAAAGCGTAGGAAAAAAATGTGGAGCACATACAATGCGATAGCATTTACGCCAAAAATTTCAAACGGCTTTGACCAGCGTTTCCAATGCTTAACCTCAATTAACCAATAACAACTGGCTAATAATAAAAGTGAAAAGCCTGCTGTCCACAAGACAAATGAATCGCTCCATAAATTTTTATTAATGGGAAACCAGAAGCTGCATAACCATCCTGTTGCTAATCCCAAAACACCTGCAACAAGCATGAGGCTGGTTTTTTTAAATGCATTATGATGAGAAAGCAACCAAGCTCCTGTGATATTTCCTAACAAGGTAGTGCTAAGCGCAGGCAGCGTACTCAGTATGCCCTCAGGATCAAATATTTTTTCGTACAAATGATCAGATGAGAAAAACAAGCGGTCAATGTAACCTGCTAGATTTCCTGCTTGTGTTAAATCGTGAGTACCGAAGCCAGGTACGGGGATATAAATCATTAGCATCCAATAAATAATTAATAATCCCAACGCGATGATAGCTTGTGTTTGAGTCCGTGTTGTTAGAAAGAGCCAGGATGCTAAGAAATAGCAAATGCCAATACGTTGCAAGACCCCGTACACGCGTAGTGTAGAAAAATCTAAGTGGTAGGGGACTGCATTCATAAATATACCCAGACAGAAAATTAAAATGGCTCGCTTTGTAACGGCGGACATTAAATTCTGTGTAGATACACCTTGTGTTATTTTATTGGATAATGCAAAAACGAGTGATACACCCACGATAAATAAGAAAAACGGAAAAACAAGATCCGCCAGTGTACAGCCGTTCCATTCTGCATGTTCTAATAAAGGATAAGCTGTTTCATTGCCGGGGCTATTGACGAGAATCATCATAGCAATGGTGATACCACGAAAAACATCGAGTGATTTTAGTCTCGGTATTTTTTTGTCTTGTGCTAACATACTTTTCTCCAAATAACTTAATTGCCGGGATTCAGTGGTTCTGCTTCTGCTGGTACCTCTTGTGAAATCCCATCTGGATAGCCACGATATTTTAAGTGGCTAATTTTATAAAAATAGCTTAGAAAGCCATGAGTTCCAAACCCTAAGCGATACACTAAGCTCTTCCAATTTAACTTACCATCTTGAGTTGTGGCGATGTCAGTGCTGGTCCACGCGGCTTCTGCTAAACCTGCCATTTTAGGCATGGCCATATAAACGAGATGAGGGAAATTGGCAAAATTTTCTGTCCAAAGCGTTCCTTCGATACCGAGAAGGTTGTTTTGTTGATTGGCATTAATGAGATTTTCTGTTTGTAGAGCATCAAATGCTGAGTGTAATGCGGCATGTGTATCTAAATAAGTGCCGCCCCATTTGAATCCTGGTTCCCATTTATTCGGCGTATAAGTTAAATCAAAGTAAGTGTCATCTGCAAAAGCTAATACAGTACGATAACCCGCATTTGCTAACATGGCCGCATCTTTAATTCCTTTTGAATCTTTATCATTTCCTGTTTTTTCCCACACCCAAATATGTGCAACTTGGGTTGTGGGTAATACAGTATTTCCTATTGTTCCATCATCATTTTGTATGAGTTGTTGCCAACCGGAAAGCAACATAGCAGGTTGGTGATGTAGGGTTGAAAAGAAATGATGAGATTTATGCAGTGCTGATAATGAAGACCATAACCCATTGCAAGATGTGTCATTGTTCCAGGCTTGGTTTGAAACTTCATCACCCGCTAAGCTTACTTCATTGCTATGATAAATGGTAGATTGGTTAGCAAATAACTTATTAATACGCTTTATTATTTCATCGATTGTGTTTGTAAATTTTTTTCCTTCAGGTGATGTTTCATCGTATAAGCAAACAGGGATAACATTATCGGTATAACCTTGTGCGCTACTAAATTCGCTTTTGTCCTTGGGATCTTTGAAAATATTCGGAATAGAATAAATTAATGCTCTGGCATGGCCGGGTAAATCAATTTCAGGGATAATGGTAATTTGTCTCGCATTTGCATAAGCAATTAACGTTTTGATATCTTTTTTAGAATAATATCCTGAGTAATTTTCATTTGCACTGGGGTAATGAGATTGAATGAGTTTTCCAGCGGACGAGAAATTTTCTCGGTTGGAGATATCAAGATTTGCTTGGATAAATACCGCGGGCTGCAATATTGAATCTGTTGTAAATCCACGTCGAGCACCCACCCGAACAAGCGACTTGAGTGGATCATTTGAATTATCGCTGATATCAAGTCGCCAACCCTCGTCATCTGCAAAATGCATGTGTAATGTATTTAATTTCTGCGCTGCCATGGTATCAATTAATTTTTCAATCTCTGCTACTGTGAAAAAATGGCGAGAACTATCTAATAATAATCCGCGATAAGCAAATCTTGGATAATCTTCTATAAGCATGCTCGGTAGAGATGGATTTTGATTCCATAATTGTCTAAGTGTTTGAATGGCATAGAACACACCGGCAGATGTTGATGCAGAGATGGTAATGTTATTATTGGCGATTTTTAACCGATACTCTTCAGGATGATGAGTCTTAATTTTTTTAATGATAATAGCGATAGTATTTTTCTGTTCGGTAAGGGAAACATGAAGATCTTGTTTTAAAAATGAAGATAATATTTTTTTATTGGTGAAATCATTTTCAAATTCATTCATTAGAGAAATAGTGCTATTTTTTATAAATTCAAATCCAGTTTGGTTTACTAATTGAATTGACACAGGTGTTGGTAGTAAATGAAATTGATCCGCTGGATTATTGGGTGTCAATGGCTTGCTTTTTTCCCAGTTATCACCATGATGCTGTTTAATAGCGAGTGAAACTTGGCTTTCGTCATAATTACTGATTTGATATCGTTCGGGTAAAATTTCAGGAAGTGAGGTGATCTTGCTCTCATTTTCTATCAAGAAGAAACTCTGCGGCATAGCGGAATAATTTGTTGGTGCTCCTTGATTGCTATTATTAATTTTAATAACATAGGATTTTCCTGCCGTTAATGAAATATCATTAATCGGAGCCAGAATATTTGTGTAACCCGCGCTTGTAAAAAGATGGGATTTTTTAACATAGTAGAGACTGCTGCATTTGTTTTCTATCGTAGTACAGAGTTCTATCGTAAGATCTGGATTGATTGCTATGTTCGCTTGTTGATTGATTAACTGATTCAAGGTTCTTGGCATGTAAAATCCAAGCGCCCAATTTGAAATAGTTTTATTGGTAACAAACGGAATAATAAGTGAAAAGTTTTTTCCTGTTGACGCTGGTTCAACAACAGACATAACGGCTTGAATAGATAGGGGAGATATTTCTTCTGCGAAAGAGATTCCACTGAGACACAAGCTGCACAGTAAGATTATTTTTTTAAACATTTGTAATTATCACTAGTTAGTGCGCATTATGGTTAATTAGGCTTTGTATGGTATATAATCAGCTATATTTATGCAATCCATTAAAGAAGCTTTTGCGTGGAAGTAATGGGGTCCATATATGATCCCTCAATCTTTAGGATGATATTTTGAATAACCGACCCATTAAAGAATTTACACAAGAAGAACTTACAACAACAAAAAACTACTCCATTTGTCTTGTGAGTATTTTTGGAAAGGTATACAACATCGCAAAATATTTACCAAAACACCCAGGTGGGGATAATATATTATTTCAAGCCGCAGGCGACATTTTAGATGAAGTTTTCACAGACGGTAACCATAGAAACTTGAAAGACAAAGTGGCTGGCATGTTAGCAGAATATCAAGTCGGCGTATTAAAAAGATAAAGTGTGGTAGGTTGGGCACATGCGCCCAACAACTCATTCTTGACCTCTCAATCTACAGGCGTCGTTGGAGCGAAAAGCAATTGCGCCATTGTCTACAATTTTCTGAAGTATATTCTGATATTCAAAGCTATTAACATAGCGACAAAATTTACAGGGAAAGAAATGACATGCCAAAAACTTACGGAACCTTGCAAACCGACGTTGCTGTAGTTCAAGCACTTCGTGCTGAACTAGAACGTCGCGCTGCACAATCATCCGACCCTGCGCCTTATGCGCCGCCGCGCAGTGTCTATGGCACACTCGCTCGCGAAGTTCAAGCTAACCAGGCAAAACACACCGCTCAACCCAAACTCCGCCCAACAGTCTTTTTCAAGAAAGACTTGAGGACTTAATATGCGAAAAAATTTAATAGCGTTTGTTCTGTTATTTGCGTTTTTCGCAACTACGCATGCTGAAAATACACAACATGAAAATGATGCGAGAATTGCAAAATTAACGCAGGATGCAGAACCAGCTAATCTGATTCATTCGCCCGATGGTAAATGGATTGTGTTTGTTAAAAAAAGTGATTATATCATTCCTAGTAATTGCTTTTACTTTTTTGAGAAGGGAGATCATGCAAATGAGATATGGATCATTAGTGTTAATGAGATGACTAAAAAACTATTGGTAGCGCCTCACTTTAACTGCAAAGACGTATCAAAAGCGATTCTCGATCCACATAACCTACAATTTTCACCAGATAGCAAAACTCTTTATTTTGAAACATCTGCATGGGTGACTTCAGGCGCTGTGCATGCTGTTGACGCCAATGGTAAGCACATAAGGTTTGTAACCGATGGCGGTGATCTACGTATTGTGCAATATGGACCATACAAAGGTGACTTAATCGTTAATCAGCATCGTTATCGTTTTAAAGGTGATACTCCACTCGGTAGTTATAATTGGGATTGGATATTTACGCCGACAGGAAAACAAATTAAGTTATATAAAAAAGAGGGCTAATGCTTATCAGAGGGTTCAGTCGGATTGTTTTTAAATTCATTTTTATTCCAAGTTGAGAGCAGCTGTTAAAGATTTTGTCATTATAATCAATTTATTAGGTTTGAATTATCAACAAGTTCTGCTCGTTACCCCTCGTTAAATTTGATATCTTTTATACAGAATTGTATAATGAGGCCGATTTTTTATAAATTGTAAATTGGAGGTTTATATGTTTGGCCAAGTCAATCTCCGAGTTTCGAGTGGCAGTTCTGCTGGTGATGCTGTCGCACAAAGAAAAGCTAAGGAGGTAGCTCTACAAGCAGAAATTGCTGCTATCAGAGCACAACAAGATAGTATCTCAAAACAGCAAGAGGATATTGAAAAACAACGAGCTGCTTTGAGTTCACAAGCAGCTACCCTTAACAGGGAGTTAGCGGTAAAACGGGCTGAGCTGACGAATTTACCTTTTCAGGAGAATATTAACACACAAGCTTTAGCAAAAATAATTTCAGATAAAATTAGCATTCCAGTTAAGTGTGTAAAGAATGCTGATACTAATAAAATTATCATTCAGTTATCAGTGGGTCAGTATGATGAGAATGATCTTAGACAATTTATTGCAGCCATATCGGCAAATAAGGCCGCTATACAAAGACATCCGGATTCTTCTCAAGTAATTGTAATATCTTTTCCGGAACAAGAGTTCAGTAGAGTTTTTCGGGGAGCAACGCTTGCTAAGCAGCAAAATTTCAGCGTGGTTGAGAGGATAGATGGAATTTTGGATGGCGCTCCTATGATGAAATGTTAATATCACATGACCAATCAAGAATTTTGTTACTGGTTGCAAGGATTTTTTGAAATATCTCAGACGGCTGTTTTTGATGAAAGAACGGCTGTTATTACCGAAAAAACTCTACATCAAATTACTGAACCTCTAGGTGAGTTTACTACTTGGCTTTTGGAAGTATTAAAATATTTTCATCAGCAACAATATTGTCAAGAAACTCTCGAATTTTTTACAGAAGAAATAAAAAGAAATTTAAACGCTATTTTCTTTCATGTGATTGACAATAGCTATACAGAAGGATCTCCTCCTGCAGAATGGCAAAAAATTCACGATGGAGAATCTCATCATGAAAAATGAAGAATTTGTATACTGGATTAGCGGTTATTTAACCTTATCAAATGAAGATAGTCTGAATGAAAGACAATTTTCTATTATTAAAAATCACGCTAATTTAGTCAAAGAAGTTTCTGGTAGGTTAGATCCAGCGATTACAGATTTTATGGTGGTAGTTGAAAATTTGCTTCAAAAATTCGGAAGTCTAAAGCGAAAAGATTTGTCGCGGTTAGCAGGCAAGGTGCTCAATATTTTCAATATGTAGAATATCAAGAGAAATCTGTTGCAGGTGGCATAATGAATCAAGCAATCAAATTTTAAAATTATATGGATTATATTGAAAAACGCTTAAAGTGTTGGGCAAATTGGTTTAGTAAGCATCATGATAAGGAAGGTCTTGGATTTAATTCATATACAAGAGCATATGTGCTGCAAGAGCTAGGTACGATGCCACAACAAGAACAAAAGCCCCGCGCACCATATAACGAGGATGCAGAGTTGTTGGTGTCTGACCCCGTGGTTCCTATTGTGGAACTTTCCTTTGATCCAAATTTGCTAAATCGCCAATACGACTGCTCCCGCTGTCATCCCTGAACCAACTGTAGTTAATAATATTTTTTCACCTCCAAAAAAAGGCTTGGTTTTATGTGTAATGGATAACGCAAGTGGAATTCCAGCAGCCGATGAGTTCCCGTATTCGTGGACAATTGAAATAATCTTTTCTGAACCGATACCCAACTTCTTTGCTGTATTTTCAGCCATTCGTGCACTCGCTTGATGTGGAACAAAATATTGAATATCGTCGGGTGATAAGTGAGCATTCATCATCGCTAGAGTCGCACAATGTGCCATCATTTTCGTAGCTTGAGCAAACACTGCTGGACCATTACGTAATCTCATTTTGTAATCGCATAAAGGAATTTCTGGAGCAAAAGGTCTTTCACTTCCTCCTGCCGATATCGAAATGAGATCATATGCACTACCATCTGATGAAAAATTTATTCCAAAAATTCCTTTTGTTTGATCCATAGATGGTTTGATTATCACTGCACCAGCAGCATCTCCAAACAAAATAGCGCTATTATATTCTGATAAATTAATTCGACGGCTTAAAATATTGGCTGCAATTATTAACGCTGCTTTTTTTTGTGTACGCACGAAGCCATCAGCCATAACTAACGCATGAAGAAACCCTGAGCAAGCACCTGATAAATCATAAGCACAAGCGTGAGAAAGACCAAGTCGATGCGCAAGAATTGGTGCGGTTGGCGGCAGCAAATGGTCAGGAGTTGATGTCGCAAGAATCACTAAGGCAATTTCTTGTTTTGTAACGACCGTATTTTTAATGGCTTCCATTCCAGCTTTTTCTGCTAAATCTACGAGCAACTCACCTTCTGCTGCCCACCTTCTCGCTTTGATACTGGTTCTTCGTTCTATCCAACCAGGCTCAAGATGAAAGTGCTTTTCTAACTGGTGGTTATCAATCCGATTGGCAGGCACATGATGACCAAAACTATCCAGCTGACTCACAACAGCAGAACTCATAACACTCCTTATAAACAATCTATAGCACATGTAACGTATTTATTTTTATATCGCTATCTTGTTTTTGCTTTTTGCCCACTATATGCTACCGCTCTCGATTGTCAACCATAAACAATTTTAAAAGTAGACAATTAACCAGGGAAGTATGAGATGAAAATTGATGTTAATACTTTAAATAGTTGGGATAAGTCTTACAGCTGGCATCCTTTTACGCAGATGCAAGAATATTTAGATCACAAACCATTACACATTACACATGGCAAAGGATGCTGGTTATATGACACCGAAGGTAAACGTTATCTTGATGGGAATGCTTCTAACTGGACGAATGTTCATGGTCATAGCGATCCAGAACTGAATGAAGCGTTAATACAGCAATTAGGAAGCTTACAACAGTCCAGTTACAAAGATTTAAGCCATCCTGCTGCATCACAACTTTGCCATGAATTAATTAGCATAGCACCAGAAGGCCTGAATCGCTGTTTTTTTACAGATAATGGCGCATCCTCAGTTGAAGCCGCATTGAAAATTTCTTTTCAATATTGGCAACTCACAGGAAATCCACAAAAGAAACTCATTATTGGCATGGAAGGTGGTTACCATGGAGATACATTTGGTGCTATGTCCGCAGGGAATTCGTTAAGCTTTCATCAAAGATTTTCAGAATGGTTTTTACCCGCGCATCATTTTATGGCGCCTCAACATGATGATAAGTCGAAAAGCTTGTGCGATCTTGATCGTTTGCTTAAAACCTATGGCGATCAAACGGCTATTTTATTTTTAGAACCCTCTGTCCAGGGGCCACGCGGAATACATTTGCAACCACAAGGATTTTTACAGGCTGTAGCTGAACGCTGTAAAGCTTATAACGTCCATTTAGCTTTGGATGAGATTTTTGTTGGTCTAGGACGTTTAGGTCATATGCTAGTATCCACCGCTGAAGGCGTGACACCTGATTTTCTGTGTTTATCTAAAACGTTAACGGGAGGCTATTTACCGTTAGCAACCACTCTAACAACTCAAAAAATTTATGATGCTTTCCTGGGAAATTTTAATGAAGGCAAAACATTTCTTCACGGACATACTTTTGCTGCAAATCCACTTGCAGCAGCTGTGAGTATTAAAAATATTGAAAAATTGAAGCAGCGTATTGCAGATGGCACCTTGCAATCCACGTGTCATTACTTTGGAAAAAGTGTTGAATTTTATTTTGGAAAACATCCTTTTGTAAAATCTATTCGGCAACGCGGACTTGCTTGTGCGATAGAATTATATCCTGGTAGCACTAGCACTCTACAAAACTTCAAATCCAATGAGCGCATAGCACATCATTTTTCACTTTATTTACGCAATAAAGAAATTTTACTGCGCGGTGTTGGAAACACGCTTTCGATTGTTCCACCCCTTTGTATATCAGATCAAGAAATCGATTTTTTATGCAAACAAACTGCAGCAGCTATTTTGGAGTACATGCATGAGCTTGTCATTAGCAGACCTGCAATACCTGTATCAATTGCCGTTTAATGATCTGATAAAACAGGCGCATGAGGTTTACAAAAAGCATCATGATTTTAATACAGTTCACTTATGCGGTTCTCTTTCGATAAAAACAGGGAGCTGCCCTGAGAATTGTGCTTATTGCCCGCAATCAGTGCACTATAAAACTTATGTTGAAAAAGAATCTCTTCTAGATCCAAATGATGTATTAAAAACTGCAGTACGTGCAAAAGCTCACGGTGTTACGCATTTTTGTTTGGGAGCTGCCTGGAGTTACGCGCCTAAAGGCAATGCTTTTCAAAAAGTGTTGGAAATAGTTAGAAAAGTGCATAGCACGGGTTTGCAAGTTTGTTGCAGCTTAGGAAGTATTTCTGAGGAACAAGCGCAGGCATTATTAGAAGCGGGATGTACAACTTATAATTATAATTTAGATACATCTCCCGAATTTTATCCAAAAATCATAACGACTCGCACATTTGAATCTCGTCATCAAACACTACAAATTATTCGAAAATCGAATTTAAAAATCTCTTGTGGTGGTATTTTAGGGATGGGTGAGTCGATAGAAGATCGTTTGAAATTAATTTATCTTATCAGTCAATTGTCGCCTCAACCTGAAATGGTACCACTCAATGCGCTTGTCGCTATCGAGGGCACTCCTCTTGGAGAAAAAACTTTTATCGATCCTTTAGAATATATACGTATCGTAGCTATTGCGCGTATTGCAATGCCACGAACAATTATCGCGATGGCTGCAGGTCGTTACAAAATGTCTTTCGAAACACAAGCGCTCGCTTTTTTTAGTGGTGCGAACGCTATTTACATCGGCGAACGGATTTTGACAACGTCTACACCTGACTTAAGTGCAGATTTAAACATGCTAGCCAAACTTGGAATGAATGCATATGAAAACCATATTGATATCAGGCAATGATACAGGCATCGGTAAAACATGGATTTGCCGAGCACTCACCAACTATCTTGTATCGCAAAATAAACGCGTGCAAGTTGTTAAAGTTGTTGAAACAGGCATCACAAATAATCAAAAAGGCGATGCTGCAACAGCTATTGAAAATTGTTCTCATCTCAATGAAAAAGAATACCAAGCTTTTACATTATATTCTTTTGTAGAGCCGCTGGCTCCAGTTACCGCATCTCAAAAGAATAATTGTAAGTTGTGCCTTGAGAATATTATTTGCAAAATAAAAAATTTACCTGAAACAGATTGGCGAATTCTCGAAACTGCAGGAGGATTAGCCGTTCCTTTAGATGAAACGGGCTTAGATTCTGTTGATTTAGCCTTAAATTTACCGGTAGATTATTTATTACTTGTCGTTCAAAACCGGTTAGGTGCTATACATCAAACACGTGTCTTAACCGCGTATGCGCCTTATTCAAAAATACCAACCGGTATTTGGTTCAACGAACCTACACCAGTAGAAAGTCATGTCACCCATTCTAATTATTCAGAACTTGCAAATCTTTCGATACCGATCTGGGGCCATCAGCATTATCGATCGCAAGAGCTCCAGTTTTTTGATGCCTTCTCAAAGCAAGTTACATTAAGTTAATTAAACATGCATAACATTTTACAAAAACATATTCATGAATATTTACAAACAAGAGAAAAAGCAGGATTACTCAGAGAATTAAAGTCTTGTTTTGTTCAGAATCATCCAAAAAATCTATACTTAAATCTTAACGACTACCTCCAATTAAGCCAACATCCAAAAATCATTCAAGCAGCTCAAAGAGCAATAGAAACATGGGGAACAACATCTTCTGGATCTCCTGCAGTAGGTAGCTATTGGCCCATTCATCAAGAACTAGAAAATGTTTTAAAAAAATGGTGTGGCTTTGAATATGGTTTACTTTGGAATTCAGGTTACACAGCAAACAAAGCTCTGCTGAGCACCTTGCCCCAGAAAGGTGATGTTGTTTTAGCTGATCGCGATGTTCACAACAGTATGTTATTAGGTGCGCAAGCGGCTGGCGCCAAACTCATACGTTATCATCATTTGGACTTAAACCATCTTGAAGACTTACTTCGTATTTATACACACTCCGATCGTACCGTTTTTGTTGTGACAGAATCTGTGTTTAGCATGGAAGGAGATTATCCTGATTTAAGTCAAATGAGTCTTTTAAAAGATCGTTACAATTTTTTCTGGATTGTGGACGAAGCTCATGCACTTGGCTGGTATGGACCGAAAGGTAATGGACTCGTTGCACAATTTGGAGTAGAGAACAATGTCGACGTCTTAGTAGCTACGCTTGGAAAATCGCTAGCCAGTCAAGGTGCTTTCACTCTCTTCCATCATTCTCATTTGCGGTCGTATTTATTAAATCGAACGCCGGAGTTTATCTATTCTACTTATTTAACACCTGCTGCGACGGCAGCAAGTTTAGCAGCAATTGAAACGATCCAAGCAGAATACCTTGGGCGCCAATCCCAATGGCTATCACAGACACTAAAATTTAAAAAACGCTTAAAACACCTTTTCCCAAATATACCTTTGTATGATAGCCCTATTCTTCCACTCATCATTGGCGAGCCTGGACAAACACTCAGTCTTGCTGCACAGCTTGCCGAACAACACCATATGTATGTAGGAGCTATTCGTCCTCCCAGTGTGCCAAAAGGAACTAGCCGTCTCCGTCTTTCTTTACATTGCAACTTGGCATTTGACTCACTCTCACAAACGCTTGAGGATTTTTTCGGCAAGTTTTTTTAGATTTCATAAACTAAGCTTATAAATGCAACGACGCATCGCCTGAATTGATAGCAACAATAGTCTTATTTTGTGTTTCCAACAATAATCCACCTTGATCATCAATACCTTTAGCAGTGCCGGATAAGGATTTTGTCGCTGTAGCAACTTTAACAGCTTTTCCTACTAAATAATCTTTCTCCTTCCATTGCTTTACAAATTTTGATAAACCAGACTTAGAAAATTGAATTAAGTGCGCAACCAGAAAATCGAGCATTATCCCTGCTATGAGATTGCGTGAAACAGAAATATTGGTAATGCGATTAATGGAAGTCCAGGGTTTTTCAATTTCGCAAAGCAGTTTTTCTGGCATATTAACATTTAAACCGATACCAATTACAACTGAACACGAACCATTATATTCTCCTGTGATATCAATTAAAATGCCGCCTAATTTATGATTATTCCACATGATATCGTTCGGCCATTTTAATTGAATGCCTTGGATTTTTGTCGCTTTTTCTAACGCGTGAACTACTGCAAGTCCACTAAGAATATGCAATCCAGTCAATGCTGTAATATCTACATTGAAATTCCATAACAGAGACATACAAATATTTGATAAAAAGGGAGAAGCCCAAGAACGTTCTAATCTACCACGACCAGCACTTTGATATTCAGAAAAACAAACAGCATTTGTATTTTTATTTTTTTTAGCATATGAAATCAGATAATCATTAGTAGAGTCAATGGAGTCAAAAATAAAAAAATTATCGAGTAGTGAAAGGCGTTGCGCAGACAGATATTTTTTAATTTTCTCTGTTGTTAAGAATTCTAAAATATGTTCAGTTTTATAGCCCCTATTAGTCGCTGATTCGATGTTAATGCCAAGCGCCGTCAATTGTTTTATCGATTTCCAGACTGCTCCACGACTCAAACCTAGAGACTTCCCCATGTCAGTGCCTGAATGATATTCATGATCATTCAAGATTGAAATCATTTTTTTCAAGTTGTTCGAAATGGATATTTTCTTCATAATTTACCGATCAAAAAGAGATAACTGTATCTCATTTATGTAGATAAATATACCTATCTCGACTTTTATTTTTTCATGATTGCTTTCATCGGAATTAATCGCGGTAACAATTATTTAATAACCAGTCAAAGCTAATAATTTTCGAAAAATATTGACTATCTTCTAGTTCTTCACTAATTCCATTTACATGAATAAGAACAGGCCGACAAGAAAAATACCTAGGCATCTTGAGTCGTAAAATTTTTTCTTCCATTACATCGATAATGTCTTTTTTAATATCATATTTAGAAAATTTAATTTCACAAACATATAAACAATCAAATCTTGTTTGAATCAAATAATCTATTTGACATCCCGGTTGTCTTGCGGTTTTGCGTTGGAAATAAGGCCCTTCTGATATGATATCTTCTGAGCGAATATCTAATAACTTGTGTATTAATTTCCGGTTACTTAATACGAGATTTTCAAACTGCAATCCCATGATGGTACTTAATCCTGGCAAAGATGTGAGAGTTCTCTCTTGAAAGACGCCGGATTCAATTTTTCGCTTATTGGGTTCGATATATTTTAAATAGAAACGTAAGTAATTATCGGATAGTCTATAATGGCTTAGTTTTGATGTTTTGCCATCTTTTATTTGCCAAGAAAAATCACGCGAGATAAATCCTGCCTTTGTAAGATCATCTAAATAAGTACTAATTACACCACCTACTTCTATGCCTAGCCACTTAGCAATTTGATTACGATCAGCAGGGGAGTCTCCCAGGCAAGTGACAATTTGTTTATATATGCTGCTTCGAGATGAAAATAAATCTGAAAATATTTGATCGAATTCACTAAACAGAATACCGCTTTTTTCAAAACAAAGCTGCCGAATATTTTCTTCAGCAGGTAAGTGTGGCTTTATCTCTTCAAGATATCTGGGTACTCCACCAGTTACTGCCAGAATTTTAAATTTTTCATAGGGCGAAATTAATTTTTCATTATTCCAGAATTTTTTGCAATCTGATAATGGTAGTTCTTCAAGCGTTAATATTAGTGATAAACGGCCCATAAATCCTGTGCTAGATAGAATATTTTCTTCTATCCAAGACGAAATAGAGCCACACAAAATTAATACGAGTTCAGGATTTTTTTTAAAATGATTATCCCACACGGTTTTGAGCTTTCCCAAAAAATCAGGATCTTTCGAGCCCATCCAAGAAATTTCATCGAAGAGAATAATGACTTTGTCTTTTTGTGTGTGCTCTGCCACAGCCCATAATAAATCCCACCAGTCATTGGTATTGTCAACGTAAATATTGAAGGCTTTTTTTATTTGTTTTGCAAAGGCTTCGCGTTGAGACTGGGCAGTTGTTTCTGGAGTAGGCGGTAGGCCGGTAAAAGAATAAAATTTTTCATGTTTTGCAAATTCTTCTGCTAATCTACTTTTTCCGATTCTACGACGACCTTTCAATACAACTAAACTCGCGGATTTCTTTTCGTAAACGCTTTTCAGCGTTTTTAATTCTTTTTCTCTGCCGATGAACCTTGTCATTTTCTATCTCATATTTTGAATGAGGCTATTCTCATCCGAAAAAAGACAAATGTCAATTATCGGATGTGATGCTGGCATCCGATAATATGCAAACTGGTACAATTCTGGTACATTTTAAGATATCAAAATGGATAATAATCGAAAATGGTATTGTAACTATATGATAAAATGATAATATTTGGCGCGCCCTTCGATCCTCGAACCCCCGACCACCTGGTTCGAAGCCAGCGTTGGAATTTTAAAGTTTGTTAATAATCAGCATCTTGCGACTATTTGGCTGTAACAAAACCGATCTAAATCAAGGTAAATTGGGGGTAAATCAACCTCAGCGGGTTACAAATTGGCTACAGTAGATAAACCGTTGAGGGATGGGTATAAGTAATAAAATAGTATATAAATACACACATCTATATACTATACTATTACTTATGACAAATCCGATTATTACTACCCAAAAAGCGATTATGTTCTTCCGCGAGCGAGGCGGGATATTGAGAACTAGCGAAGCCATTCGTCTAGGCATCAATCCCAAAACGCTTTATGCGATGCGTGGCCATGGGCTCATTGAAATAATGAGTCGAGGTGTATATCGCTTGGTGGATGAGGCGCTAGTGACAGATCAAATTGATTTGACGTTGGTGATAAAGCGTCTTTCTAGAGGAATTATTTGCCTGACTTCAGCCTTGGCATTTCATGAGCTGACTTCACAAATCCCGCATTATGTTTATGTTGCATATCAACAAGGGTGGCGGCAACCAAAGTCCGATTATCCACCGGTGAAGATATTCCGTTACTCAAAAAATTCTTTTGAAGCAGGCATTGAGTATCATGAATTTAATGGAATACAGATCCCCATTTATTCGGCAGCAAAAACTGTAGTAGATTGTTTTAAGTTTAGAAATAAGATCGGGCTTGATGTTGCCGTGGAGGCGTTGAAAAATTACTGGCATAAACATAAGAAAGCAACAGTGGATGAGCTGGTAAAATATGCTCGAATTTGTCGAGTGGATAAAGTGATGAAACCATATATCGAGGCGATTTTGCATGAGTAAAAAAATAATTAAAGACATGGGTGCATCTATCAGGCAGAAATTATTAAATTTGTCACAGCAAACCAAAAGACCATTTAACGAAGTGCTGACCTATTACATGATTGAGCGTTTCATTGATCGATTATCAAAATCACCTTACAAAAATCGATTTGTATTGAAAGGCGCGTTGATGTTTGTTGTTTGGGATTTATCGGACACTCGTGCGACGCGTGATATCGATTTGTTGGGGAAAACTCAAAATAGCGTCGAAAATCTTACACAGATTATTCAAGAAATATGTCGGATAGAGTGTCTGGAAGATGCGGCCATATTCATGGCTGATAGTGTAGAATGCCAGCCTATCCAGGAACAAAATGAATATCAAGGAATTCGTGCTTATTTCAATGGAGAGCTTGCTAAAGCAAGAACAAGAATGCAAATTGATATTGGTTTTGGCGATATCGTTTTTCCAAAACCATCAGATGTGAATTATCCTACGATGCTTGGTATGACATCGCCTGCCATATTAGGTTATACGCCTGAAACATTAATTGCAGAAAAAACACATGCGATGGTGCGTCATGGTTTGCGCAATAGTCGTATGAAAGACTATTTTGATGTGTGGGTTTTGTCTAATCAATTTGTATTTGAAGGCGCTCATCTTGCAGAAGCAATTCAAAAAACATTTTCACAGAGAGAAATGGAAATTACAGATACGACAACCCAAATTTTTGATGAATTGGTTGCTGATAATACCAAGAAAGCGCAATGGAACTCATTCGTTAGTAATAATGTTCTAACGATTGTGCCCGATACGTTTGAGGAAGTGATTGATCGGCTAAAATCATTTATTCAGCCGATTTTTGAATATAGTAGCAGGGGGAAGCCCTTCAGTTCATCTTGGCAGTGTCCTGGGCCATGGCGGTAAGAATAGCTAGTATGCGACAATATTTTTCGATAGTTATTGAACTCAATCAGTCGGTTATAACATGTAACCGACTAGTTGCATTTACAGATGTTACAAAATAGCGAAAGAGATTGTTATTTTCGAGCGAGAAAATTAAGTTGATTTTCTAGGATATCATTTAGCTAATGCTTATGGTTGGTTGAGCAAGAACATGAGAAAACATATACCCAAATTTATTGGCAAGCCAGTGCCATTTAGCATAAATTCCCATTTCTCTAGGGGTTTTACATGATTGCAAATTATCCTTTAAAAGCGTTGAAATTAGTGTTTTAAACTTATTATCAACATATCGTTTATCTTTTAAATAATTTATGTAGTACAACCCATCGTTATCAATTTCGATAAACATACGCAAATTAAGTGGGAGTAATTTAACAACTTCATTTTCAATAACAACTCTGGGATAGACGGCAACGTTTTCTTCAATTGAGACCGCTTTATTTAAAGCATTCCCAAATATTTTATTACCGTGATGCACCAATGTTCCCATGGTTATTGCTCCTCGCATGAGCATACCTTTATTCAAAGCAATGTGATGAAGCCATGAAGCATGGGAAACTAGATTACCTATATTACAGGCTGAATCAAATTCGTTGTCTGCAAAAGGCATAGAAATTGAAATGTGATCAGAATAACTTGAGATAGTTGGACTAATTTTTTGAAAGCTAATGATCCCGATTGAATGGGTATGGTTTGTGATTTCTCTTATAAGTGCTAAATTTGTATCGGAGAGGATTGTTGGGTTATCAGTCTCGCATTTTTCTAATTGAAGTTCATTATCAAATTTAGTGATTTCGTTTAACTTAATGCTAATTTCATCACAATTATTTGCGCCTTTCAAAATGTAAAAAAGTTGGTTTTCAAATCTAACGTATGCAGCAGTCCAGGCAGGTATAGAGAAATTTTCAAGATTACTATTGGTTGGCTTGATAGATGATCTAATTAAATAACATTTTCTAGGCGACGTGGGGATATCTTCCACATGATGCTGGCGATTATTTTTTACAAAAATATCTATTAGTTCTTCTATAACTGATAATTCTTCAGAATCACCATCAGTTTTTTTCTCTGTGCCAAGGATGTCCATATATAAAAGGAACTGTTTATTTTTTTCAGCGTTACTCATCGTTTTTCCTGAGCGTCTGGATGATCTTATTTTTTAAATCAGAACCTAGTAGTAAAAATCTAAAGGATTCTGTGGAAACCATTTTGATTCTAATCCCATTTAATCTCAAATGCTTCTCGCGTCTAAGAAATGTGATAACTAATTGATTTTATGTATTATTCTTATTTAATCGCTATTGTCTATCGGCTTGTCTACTAGAATAATGCATATAAAAAGTGCTTTAGCGCAAACCGCACTACTAATCTCTCTATAAATAATATTCATGTAAATCAACAAATTGGGTGCTTTAACACAATACTATCTGAATAAATCTACTATTAAACTTTGCGTTTCAATATATTTTTTGAACAGTGTTTAAAAGTATGTAATAATATTACCCAATTTTACAATAATAAGTAAGTATTTAGTCTGTTTATTATTTGATTAAACGAGTTATTAATTATGCCCTCTATTTGCACTGAGATTAACCATTTATCTTCTTTAAAAGTTGCATCTAATCAACGGATAAGCCATATCAAGGGTTCTCTGTACGCTAAGCCAGTAAACTGTTGTCTGACTTGCTGGTTGGGAATGCAATGATCAATGAATTAGAAGATCAACGATCTAAATGGCTGCGGGATCTCATTCGGTTTTTACCTCTAAAAAGTCAGTTCGTACTTTCTGGTAATGTACACGATCTTCACAGTGAAAATAAGGCGAGTGGTTCAGTATTCCGCCCACTAGTTTCTTGTTTGAATTCTGAGTTGCGATCTCACGGCTATTCTCTAGTGTTATGTTATGACTTCATTAATGGATTTAGAATTATTGATATCAGCTCAGGTCAGCAAGAGTATGAGGTTGCAGTAAGTTATATGAAGCAGTTAGGCCTTACTCCTGCTAATGGTTGTGCACCGGCAGGAATAGATCTTTTTGAGTCGGTATTAGAGAAAGTTATTTCATGGAAAGACGAGCCAATAGCGCTAATCGTTGATTATGCCTCGCGGCTAATAAGCAATCCAAGTGACATAAGTGATAATGAGTATCGTATTTTTACAAGAGCTTTGATACGGTCTCATGAGGCGAGAGGTCGTCCACATGGCATCCCTCTAAAGCCATTTTTTAATACTGTCCTATGGTTGGTTGAGAAAGAAGGTGATTTGCCTGATTGGCTAATTGTTGATAATTCAAAAATTAGGCATATCTCGATTCCAAATCCAGACTATCAGATGCGCAGAAGGCTTGCAGCTTCTCTTATTCAGTCTCTTGAGGGCGCAAGGGAAGCCTCAACTGAATGGCAAGAAATCGCCTTACAGAGCTTCGTAGATAATACCGAGGGCCTTTTGTTAGCTGATATGATGTTAATTGCGCAACTTTGCCGAGAGGAGAAATTAGGATATGCAAAAATTGGCGAAGCTGTTCGACGTTATAAGGTAGGTGTTTCAGAGGATCCTTGGCAAAAGATCGACAGGAAAAAAATACGAGATGGTCAGAGCTTTATTAAGGAGCGAGTTAAAGGGCAGGATCATGCACTTGTTCATATGCTGGATATCATTAAGCGTGCTGTGACTGGGGTTGGGATGCCACGTCGCGGTGGGCGACCAAGAGGCGTAGCTTTTTTAGCTGGCCCAACAGGTGTGGGAAAAACAGAGTTAGCTAAGTCAATTACAAGTCTCTTATTTGGAGATGAAAGTGCATATATTCGATTTGATATGTCAGAATTCAGCGCTGAACATTCAGATCAACGGTTAATAGGTGCTCCTCCTGGCTATGTTGGGTACGATGTTGGAGGCGAGTTAACTAATGCGATAAGAGAAAAGCCATTTAGCGTTGTTCTATTTGATGAAATTGAGAAGGCGCATCCGAAGATTCTCGATAAGTTTCTTCAAATTTTGGATGATGGTGTTTTGACTTCCGGTAGAGGAGAAAAAGTTTACTTTACAGAAGCATTTATCGTTTTCACTTCTAATTTGGGTATCTATCAAGTTGACGCAGCAGGTGAGAGGAAGGCGACAGTTTCGCCTTCAGATTCCTTTGATAAAATTCAAGTATGTATTCGGGAAGAAATAGAAAGACATTTTAAGCTAACACTAAATCGACCTGAAATACTAAATCGTATAGGTGAGAATATTATTGTCTTTGATTTTATTCGAACTGGAATAGCAGAACAGATTTTCGTTGATATGGTTAATAATGTGTTGGCTGATTTGAAAACGTCACGTGAAATTGAAGTGATGATTTCTTCTTCTGCTATGCAAGCCCTTAGAGAAATTTGCTTGAAAGAATTATCTAATGGCGGTCGAGGGATTCGAAACAAAATTGAAATGCATTTAGTGAATCCACTGTCTAGAGAGCTCTTCGATGAAGATGTTAAGTCTGGCGCACAGCTTTGCATTGCTTCTCTTGAGCATGGAGCGGTTACTAAACTATTTCTTACTAGCAATATTCAGAATGAGCACGCAGTGTCATGATGCTCAATCTTTCTCGAATTCATTTTCCAGTAACTACATTGGGTCCAGGAAACAGGATTGGCATTTGGTTTCAAGGATGTTCTATCCGTTGTAAAGGGTGCATTTCTGTTGATACATGGGGGATGAAAAAGGGCAGTGTTAGTGTAGATGAAATTATTTCTGTTATTGACCCTTGGCTCGATATGGCCGATGGAATCACGATATCTGGGGGGGAGCCGTTTGATCAGCCAGAAGTGAGCAATTGGATTGATGTCGCAGAAATTACTGGCAATACAGTGTCGCGTAATTATCTTGCTGGCTTGATCGTGAATGAATTGTTGTCGCAGTTAAATATTTACCAACATCAAGGATCAAGTCCATTTCTTGATGTGTGGCGTCAGTATAATGTGATGCAAGGAAAAGAAATCATGGTGCACGTTAACAATGACATGATTGTGGGTGTCTTCCATGATATTTCAGAGCAAGGTGAATTAATATTGCAGTGCGGTAATGGTAAATTAAAATATTTTCAGTGTGGTGAAGTGAGTGTGAGAACAAAAAATTAGTTTCTGCCATAAAAACCCATTAGCTCTGCACTAGCGAGAATATGATTTTGCATAGCGGATTCGACAGTCGATTTCGTGGCTTTTTCAGCGAGTGGTAGCATGCAATCTACTGCATATAATTTAAAGAAGTAACGATGTTCGCCCTCAGGCGGGCAGGGTCCGTAGTATTTGATATTGTTGCCAGAGCCTATTCCGTGTGTGCCTTTGGGTTCTTTGCCAGCTTCAATGGCAGTTGTGGTGGGTGCGATATTAAAAATGACCCAATGATCCCAGATGCCATCTGGGCGAATGTATTTAGGGACATCATGATCATCCATAATGAGGACAAGACTTTTTGTTCCTGCAGGAATATCGGCGATGTTTAATGGCGGGTTCATGTTGGCGCCATCGCACGTATATTGGCGAGGAATAAAGTTTTCATGTTCAAAAGCGCTACTGGTTAATCGCATCAGTGTGTTCTCCGTAGAGCATATATCAGTATAGCAGGAAATAGCGGTTTTGAGGAGGGGGTTTTTATTTAACTATTTGATAAATATTGATTTTATTTAGATGGGCGGGCGTTGTCATGTCCGACTTCTTTTTTCGGTGCGGGAATATTTAACGTCATTCGCAAATTTTCAATATATGTTTCAATCGGAAAAATTCTGTGATTGCTCTGCAATGTCGTTCCCAGTACGAGATCTACTATACTATTAATATCGGCTTTAATTTTTTTGGAGATATCACTGAAATAATCTTTCAATTTAGCTCGTTGCTCAACAAGCGCTTTTATAAAGAGATAATAAGCGTTTTTGACCGTGTCAGGGGAATCAAGCTCGGTATCCAGAAATTCTTGAGCCGCTTGCTTAATTGCCAAAATAGGGCGGTGATCGACGCGCTTCCATATTCCATAGTTACGTGCGTTAGGGTTTGCTGCGATATAGTCATTTGTTTGTGTTATTGCACTCTGTGCAATGCTTTTAATCTGGCGCCAATTCGCTTCGCTGTCAAATTTAGTTAAGTACCCATTCGATGGAGCAATAGATTGTAAGTGTGCAATGGTATTTGCCGCATGCTTGTTATCCATTATAAAAACAGAGGCGGATGCTTGCGGTTTCTTTGATTGTTCTGCTGCTACACTAGGCGTGATAAGTGGTGATTGTTGTTGTGTCTCTGCTTGCGAGGCATGAAATTCCGTTGTTTTATCCTGAGTGTGTAAATCAGCCATGCTAACAATCCGACCTTTCTTTACGACACTTAAAAAACTATTTGCTTCGTCTTGTGTTGTAAAAGCAAGTCGATATAGTGGAGTAGAATCCAGTTTCACATCAGGCGCTAACATCGTTTCCTCTGGTAAATAAACGAATCGTAATTCTTGAGGGGTTTCTGCAGGCGCTGGCAATTTTAGTTTTTTTAATTTTTCAGTAATTGTTTCAGGTGTCATACTCATATCTTGCCCATGTAAAAATCGGGTATCAGCGGGTTTCTTTGTTTTCTTGGATTCTTGTAATAATTTATCTAACGTCTGATTTATTTCTTGCTGCGGTGATTTAAATCCATTTATATAATGAAAAGTATGTGAATTATAGGAAGCATCTAGGGCTACACGCCCTTCAGCCCCTAGCAATAAACTCATTCTAAATGCAATTTCGTGTTGTGCTGTACCTATATGTTGTACATCTGAATAATTATGCATATGTTCTATGAATAGATCATTTTGCGTAATACGATAAAGAGGATTCTTGGGGTCTCTCGAAAAAAAACTGATGTATGAGAGGCCCTCATAGCTTGTCCATTTACCAAAATCTGCATAGGTTTGAAATGTTGTCAGATGGTGAAATAACTCTCTTGGCCACACAAATCCTGTATACCACTTACCGTCATTGCCAGGTAGCGGAACGCATAGCGCAAAGTTATCCTCAGGCAGGGTCGTCTTATAGGTTGTAGTTTGTATTTTTAACAATCTTACAAATTTATAAGTCCGCGCATGACTCATGGGTAAGCCTCAATGACTATGTATGTTAATTATAGTCGATAGAGATTGAATGAGAGGTGTTACACTAGAAACAGCCTAACCTATTGAAAAATCATGGAAACACCAGCACAATTTTCCCCACGTTGCGATTGTTTTCCATGTGTTCATGTGCGGCGCGTACGTCAGTGAAAGGAAACACCGAATCAATCACTGGTTTTAATTTGCCAGTAACAAATAAGGGTAGCCAGTGTTGTTTAAATGTCGCTGTGATGGCACGTTTTTCTGCGAGCGGACGTGTGCGCATTGTTAAGCCTTTTATCTGCAAGCGTTTCTTTGCCACAAGCGATAAATTGATTTCTGCTTTTGTCCCACCCATGAGACCAACGATACTTAAGCGTCCGGATGGTTGGAGAAGATCTAAATGCGTTGTGAAATAACTAGCGCCAACAAAATCAATTATCACATTCACGCCGTGTTGTTGCGTGAGGCGCATGATTTCTTCAGCGAAGTTTTGTTCTTTGTAATTAATAATCGTCATTGAACCAAGCGATTTTATTTTTTCAGCTTTCTCGGCTGAGCCTACGGTGGTAAAAATAGTCGCTTGCATTTGCGTGGCTAATTGTATGGCGGCTGTGCCCACACCGCTGCCACCGGCATGAATTAAAATTGTTTCGTGTGATTGCAATTGCCCCATGCTGAATACCGCTTCTTGTGCAGTGAGAAATGCTTCCGCCATACCAGCGGCTTCAACATAAGAAAGATTTTCCGGAATAGGAATCGCCATGCCATGATCAATCAAGCAATACTCGGCATAGGCGCCACTGGCAACTAAACCAAACACTTTTTCGCCAATACCAAAACCAGCAACGTTCTCGCCCATTGCAACTACTTGTCCGGCAATTTCTAAGCCTAAAATATCCGATTCACCGGGCGGTGGTGGATAATTGCCGCGTCGCTGCCATAAATCCGCGCGATTGAGTCCGCAGGCTTTGACGTGCACTAATAGTTGTTCGGGGCCGGGAATGGGTTGGGGAATATCAGTCAGCGTGAGTACGTCGAGTTCGCCAAAACCGTTTAACGTGATTGCGTGCATAGTGGATAACTCACAGAATGATGATGTGATAATTATACCAGCGGATGTCCCGAACAAGTAGCCCGTATGGAGCGAAGCGCAATACGGGATGGTATGCACTAAACCTGTATTACGCTTCGCTCCATACGGGCCACTTGTTACTGACGTAATCCAGAACTTGTTGCTGGTGCAAGCTGTAGTGCTTCAAGTTCTTTTCTTTCTACTGGTAGTAGTGAACTGCTTGGTTTATTTGCCCGTGAATACGCATCCATCGCATCTTGTAGTTTTTGTTTCGCAACTTTTGTATAACCCGCATTTTCACCATCGGTAATGCAGAGAATTTGATGTGCTGCACGGAATTTTCTGACGGCATTTTCTAGATGATCCAATTCTTTTGTTTCTTCATAGCGCTTTAATAAATGCTCCCCATACACAGCAAAAAATCTTGCCGGATAAGGATTGTTAGTATCCTTATCTGCTGCACGGAATTTTCTGACGGCATTTTCTAGATGATCCAATTCTTTTGTTTCTTCATAGCGCTTTAATAAATGCTCCCCATACACAGCAAAAAATCTTGCCGGATAAGGATTGTTAGTATCCTTATCTGCTGCACGGAATTTTCTGACGGCATTTTCTAGATGATCCAATTCTTTTGTTTCTTCATAGCGCTTTAATAAATGCTCCCCATACACAGCAAAAAATCTTGCCGGATAAGGATTGTTAGTATCCTTATCTTCAGCCCAATATTTTTCTAATTCTGTGAAAGCTTGTTCTGCTTCTGCAGTTTGCTTATTTTCAGCAAGCATCATTGCCCAGCGATTTTTAGCTCTGGCGTATTGATCATCGCAAGCATTATTTTTTTCATACATATCTAATGCGGTTTTATAAGTGGCGATAGCTTCATTGAGTTCGCCCATTTCATATTGCATCAGCGCTTTTACGCAATAGGCAAAGGCGGCAATTTTAATATCCTTATTTTTTATAAGGTGCTCGGTGATCATAGCAATTTGGCTTTGGCAATGTTTGATTTTAGCTGAATTTTTCGTTTTTTTAGCAGCAGCTAATTGTTGCTGATAGGTAAATGCATGATGATTATGATTCCAAGCAAGCATGTAATCCAGTTTGTCTGTTTGTTCTCGCAGTGGTTGAGCTGCGGCAGCATTAGATAGTGTGTAAATGCTAGCGTTGAGTTTTTCCTGAAACGTGATAGCTATGTTGAAACCAGCAAGATTTAAATGCTCCCATGCGCGCTCAGGATCACGTTTCACATGATTATAGTAAGTGCCGAGCTGTGTTTGATGCTCAGCTAAAATACAGTTTTCTTCTTTGGTTAGTGGCGAAGTTGCTAATGTTTTAATAGCAGCTTCTATCTCGCCAAGCTTTGCTTCATAGGGCTTAATTGTTTTGTAATCGTTCCAATTAAATTGAGGTAATGTGGCGAGCTCAGGAAGTAGCTTGGGGCTAACTTCAGTAATCGCATCCTGTGTGGCTTTCAAAATAGGTGAAGCAGCCTGATCTTGATATAATTTTTCTTTAATTGTTAGTGCTTTTCTATAGGCAGCATTAGCGAGTGTGTATTCTGCGGCGTTTTTATGGATATCGCCGATAAAATGCCATGTTTTTGCAATATCAGCATGTTCTTCTGTTTCGTAGTAAGTAACTTGTTGCTGATAAGCATCTCTTAAAAGTGCCAATGCATCTTTATGCTGACCTAAGCGCATCAAAATATTACCGAGTGATTGCATAGTAATGAATTTGATAGGATGTACGCTGTGTGTATCGTTGCAAAAAACGTCCCACAGGCGCGCAGCTTCTTCAAGCGCGGCTTTTGCTTCAGCTAATTTATTTTGTCTGGTTAGTGTCACACCAAGCAGATGAAATGACTCAGCAAGATCTAAATTGACCGTAGGGAAATTTTCTTGCAATCGCTGTTGTATTTCAATAACTGTTTCAAATGCATACTGTGCGTTGCTACTGAATTCTGCTATTTGTGCAGGCGTATTTTCGTTAGCAAAACTTTTACGATGTTGCACGAGGCCGATGTAGCGCATGGCATAGGCTATACCAAGCTGAGTTTCTCGCGTTTCATCATGAGTGGGATAAGCGTCAATGGCTGCTTTAAACAAAGTATCGTCTTGATAGCCGCCATCAATAATGTAAGCAGCACCGACTAAGTTGCACGCTTCTGCGAATTCTGCTGTTTGTGCTGTCGTGAGTGATTTAAATTTTTCGAGATAGTGGCTAGCAAGATCTTTATCGCGCTTATGGAATAGATAATAAATCCCGACTTGTTTGTATATTGTTTTTAGCTCAGGAGCTGAAGCGCTGTTTTCGATTGTGTTAATGAATACAATCGCTTCGTCGATTTGCCTTGCTACTTCGTCGCCCTTAATATGAACATTGGTTTTATCAAATTGAAGTACATTTTCTAATATTTCTAATTGTTTTCTGAACATAAGTAATCCCGCTGCATGATTTCTGATCGCGCAATGCTAGTGGGATTAGGGTCTTAAGTCAATGAAGAATCTATATGTAGAGCCGTAGGGTGGACAAATGCGCAGCGTGTCCACCAAATGCTGGTGGACACGCTGCGCTTTGTCCACCCTACGGTTCTACTATATATTTAGAACGGAATATCATCATCAAAACTATCAACAGGTTCTGCTGAGCTTGTTTCAGTGGATTTACCTGTTGCGGCTGGCATATCGCCGCCTGCTGCGCCACCACCTGCTTTACCACCTAACATTTCTAATGTATCAGCAATAATTTCTGTGGTGTAGCGATCTTGACCAGTGGTTTTATCTTGCCATTTACGGGTTTGTAAACGACCTTCGATAAATACTTTCGAGCCTTTGCGTAAATATTCGCCGGTAATTTCTGCTAAACGATTGTACATCGCAACGCGATGCCATTCGGTGCGTTCTTGGTTTTCGCCACTCGCTTTATCTTTCCAGACTTCAGTGGTTGCAATGGTGATGTTAGCGACGGCTAAACCATTGGGGGTGAAGCGAACTTCGGGGTCTTTGCCCAAGTTGCCGACGAGAATAACTTTGTTAACGCTGCCTTTTGCCATGAGTATTATGCTCCTGAATTTTAATGTTATCTAAATCAAATGCTTTCCCGTTGCGGGACGGGTCTATCGTGGGTGAGATACCGAATGTTGCGGGTTTTTCATACCAGATGCAATAGCGAACCATAGTAGCGTAAGCAACGCTGAAAATAAATAGACATGCGCTAATCCAAAAGTCCCATATAACCAACCACCCAGCGATCCCCCGACAAAGATACCCAGAAATTGTGAGCACGAATAAATTCCCATAGCGGTGCCTTTGCGTGCTTTGGGTGCGGTGCGTGATACGTAAGATGGTAGAAAGGCCTCTAATAAAGAAAAACCCGTGAAAAATAACCACAATGCGGCCGCCGACAGCAGTATATTGCTTGTCCAGCCGGTTAAAATTAATTCAGAAATACCGAGTGTGGCGATGCCAATTAAAAAGAATCGTTTTACTTGTTGGTTTTTTTCAGCGTACACAATCATGAGTAAACTGAAAACAAATGCGAGTAGCAACGCTGGCAAGTAAAGATGCCATTGTTTATCACCCGGCAGCCCCGCCAATTTTTGCAAACCAATGGGTATTACCACGAAGCTTGCCGTAAAAATAGCATGCAGAAAAAATACGCCCATGTTGAGACGTGCCAATTGCGGTTCTTTTAACAGGGTGAAAAATTGTGCGGCCTCAGGTTCCGCATCGCTGTGCCACGTGCTATGTTCGGGTGTTGGCACCACAAAAAATACTAATAAAATAGCGATAATACTGAAAATAGCGGCTAACCAAAAAATCCCACTCACGTGAATAACGTTCACGAGCAGAGGCCCTAATATCATCGCCAATGAAAATGACATACCAATCGTCATGCCATTGATTGCCATGGCTTTTGTGCGTTGTTCTTCGCGGGTAAGATCAGCAATCATCGCAATAATGGTGCTGCCCACAGCGCCGGCACCTTGCAGAGCACGACCCAGAATCATTATGTAGATAGAGTGCGAACAAGCGGCGATGACACTGCCGATAATAAAAATGCATAATCCAGCGGTGATAACTGGCTTGCGACCAAGATGGTCGGACAACATGCCAAAGGGAATTTGTAATAAACCTTGCGTTAAGCCATAAATTCCCATGGCCATCCCAATCAAGAAGGGAGTGGCACCCATTAAATCGCGCGCATACAACGCAAATACCGGCAGAATCATGAATAATCCCAGTAGTCGCAATGACATAACAGAGGCGAGAGAACTAACAGCGCGACGTTCGGTGGAGGTCATTTTTTTTATTGGCATGGGCGGGCTCCTTATTTTGGTGTAAGAGTATAACGTAGAACTGTAGGGTGGACAAAGCGCAGCGTGTCCACCGTTTTACCTAGCTGAGTATCGCAAAAAAATTAAAAAAGCCTGTCTTTCCCGCGAAGGCGGGAATCTATTTATAGATTGCTGCATACCATCAATAGATTCTCGCCTTCATGGGAAAGACAAGATTGGGGTGAGATTACTGTTAAATACAATGAATTATAAAAAAATTCGTGGGGATATCTCAGAGCGAAGCGCAATACGGGATGGTATGCGAATCCTGTTGTGTTACACTATTCGGTTCATTTTATTAGTGTAGATATTTTCCCATGAAAGAAATCCAAGTCCGCGGTGCCCGCACGCACAATTTAAAAAACATCAATGTCAATTTGCCACGCGATAAGCTCATTGTTATTACCGGGCTATCGGGTTCGGGTAAATCATCGCTGGCTTTTGATACATTGTATGCAGAAGGGCAGCGTCGTTATGTGGAATCACTGTCTTCTTATGCACGCCAATTTCTTTCCATGATGGAAAAACCCGATGTCGATCACATCGAAGGACTTTCGCCGGCGATTTCAATCGAACAAAAATCGACATCACACAATCCACGTTCTACCGTGGGTACCATTACGGAAATTCACGATTACTTGCGTTTACTATTTGCTAAAGTAGGGCAGCCGCGCTGTCCTCTACATAATTATGTGTTAGAAGCGCAAACGATCAGTCAAATGGTTGATACTGTATTGGCATTGCCAGAAGACAGCAAAATCATGATATTGGCACCGGTTGTCCGTGAACGTAAAGGTGAGCATATTCAACTGCTGCAAGAATTACGTAGTCAAGGCTATGTGCGAGCGCGTATTGATGGCGATATTGTTGAATTAGACCAAGCGCCCAAATTAGATTTACGCAAAAAGCACACGATTGAAGTGATTATCGATCGTGTGAAAGTACGACCAGATGTGCGGTTACGTTTAGCTGAATCGTTTGAAACAGCGCTGCGATTAGCCGATGGTATTGCTGCCGTTGATTTTATTCACGATGATGCAAGTGTAAAAAAGAAAACGCAAAAAGAAATTGCATTTTCTTCAAAATTTGCTTGCCCTGATTGTGGCTACAGTCTCACCGAATTAACGCCGCGTTTATTTTCATTTAATAATCCAGCGGGTGCTTGTTCTACGTGTGATGGCTTGGGGGTGAAGCAGCATTTTGATCCTGACTTAGTTATTGTGGATGCGAAATCCAGTTTAGCAGAAGGTGCTATTCGTGGTTGGGATAGACGTAATGGTTATTATTTCCAATTGTTATCTGCATTGGCGAAGCATTATCGTTTTGATATGGATGAAGCATTTTTCCGCTTACCGAAAAAAATTCAAAACATCATTTTATACGGCAGTGGCGATGAGTTAATTAAATTTCAATATAAAAATGAAGACGGTCGTGGATTCACGAAAACATCGAATTTTGAAGGTGTTATTCCGAATATGGAACGCCGTTATCGTGAAACAGAATCGGAAATGGTGCGCGAAGAGTTAAGTAAATATCTTGCTACCAAGCCGTGTGATAATTGTGAAGGATCGCGTTTATGCCAAGCTGCACGCCATGTCTTTGTTGCTGATACGACGTTGCCACAAATTGCCGCATTGCCGATTGATCAGGCGAGTGAGTTTTTCACGAAGTTGGAATTGCCAGGGTATCGCGGTGAAATTGCCACAAAAATTGTGAAAGAATTAACAAGTCGCTTAAATTTCTTAATCAACGTTGGCTTGGATTATCTGAGTTTAGATCGCAGTGCAGATACGTTATCCGGTGGTGAAGCGCAGCGTATTCGTCTCGCCAGTCAAATCGGTGCAGGTTTGGTGGGCGTGATGTATATTTTAGATGAACCATCGATTGGTTTGCATCAGCGTGACAATACGCGTTTATTAAAAACACTTTATCATTTGCGTGATTTAGGCAATACCGTGATTGTAGTCGAGCATGATGAAGAAGCGATTCGCAGTGCCGACTATGTGTTGGATTTGGGTCCGGGTGCGGGTGTGCATGGCGGTTATATAGTTGCGGAAGGTAAACCCAAAGACATTATGCAAAATCCGAAATCCGTGACGGGGCAATATCTTTCCGGTAAAAAAAGCATAGCCGTGCCCGAAAGACGCGGTCGTTTTGATAAGAAAAAAATACTGTCAATCACGGGTGCCCATGGGAATAATTTACGACATGTGAATGTCGATATTCCTATTGGGTTGATGACATGTATTACGGGTGTGTCAGGCTCTGGGAAATCAACATTGATTAATGACACATTAGGACCGGTTGCATCGCGCGTATTAAATGGCGCCGGTCAGCGTGAAGCAGCACCGCATGACAGTATTGATGGTTTGGAATATCTGGATAAATTAGTGGATATCGATCAAAGCCCGATTGGGCGTACGCCACGTTCTAATCCAGCGACTTACACGGGTTTATTCACACCTATTCGAGAATTATTTGCAGGCACGCAAGAGGCACGCTCACGTGGTTATGCACCAGGACGCTTTAGCTTCAATGTGAAAGGCGGTCGTTGTGAAGCATGCCAAGGTGATGGTGTCATCAAAGTTGAAATGCACTTCTTGGCAGATGTGTATGTCACCTGTGATGTGTGTCAAGGCAAACGTTATAATCGTGAAACGTTAGAAGTCACGTATAAGGGTAAGAATATTCAACAAGTGTTGGAGATGACCATCGAAGATGCGCGCGTGTTTTTTGATCCGATTCCGACGGTGGCGCGTAAGTTGCAAACATTGGTGGATGTCGGTTTGTCCTATTTGTGTTTAGGACAAAGTGCGACAACGTTATCCGGTGGCGAAGCACAGCGCATTAAATTATCTCGCGAGTTATCACGACGTGATACGGGGAAAACACTTTATTTGTTAGATGAGCCAACGACAGGTTTGCATTTTCAAGATATTGAATTATTGCTAACAGTATTGCATCGTTTGCGCGATGCAGGTAATACCATCGTGATTATTGAACATAATCTCGATGTGATTAAAACAGCGGATTGGATTATTGATTTAGGTCCAGAAGGTGGCAAAAAAGGCGGGCAAATTCTTGTAGCGGGTACGCCAGAAGATGTTGCAGCACATAAAAAATCATACACAGGGGAATATTTGAAGTCGTTATTGTCTTAATAGAATATAGCTCCCTTCTCCCGCTTGCGGTATTGTTGAATAAATCAAAATTTCAACATCTCCCTTCTCCCGCTTGCGGGAGAAGGGTTGGGGATGAGGGCCTGTATGTAACCACATTATGTATTATATACACATATAATGCAGATCATAACCGCCCTCACCCCCGCCCCTTTCCCCCAGAAAAGCCCTGCGGGAGAGGGGATAAATAGAATCAACCATTCAATTGCCGATAACCATGCGTCAGCACAGCTTCTTCATCTGTCGTTGCTACTCTAAATTGCGATTTAAAAAATCGTGCGCTACTGGTAGCAAAAGGTCTGCCATACCAATGTCCGGTATTTTGATTCATTAGGCGATAATATTTTTCATATTCATCGCGGCTTAAGAAAGCCTTGGTGTTGGGTTCTGGCTGTAATTGTTGTTGCACTTTCTGAATGAGTGTTGTTTTTACCGCATGTCGCATGGTGCGCCATGTTTCTGTGTTACCCGTGCCGTCATCGCAACAACTCGATGTTTTTAGGCGAACGGCACCGAATGGATGAGTTGGTTCGCGACCTTGTTGGACATCATGCATATACTCGGAAAGTGCTGCTAGCTCGTCGATAGTAAGTTTAGTAATTTCTTGTAGAAAATAATCACGCTGATTCTCTTGTGGCTCTGAATGTAATGTGGGAAAGTTTTCATACTCCATCGTCGTCAGCATAGCAGATACAGTGGGATGTGCTGCTATATAAGCTACGAATGGCTCTGGTGATGGCGGTGGCGTAGACAATTCAGGTGTAACAACAGATGGCATAGGCGAGTCGGGAATAGCAAGTTGCCTAGGTCGCTGCGCTTCCGGGAATGGATAGCTGTTTAACAGAGTTTGGAAATTATGATCGTATAATTTGAAAAGTATCGCCGGCGATTGCGGAAAAATAAGATCCTTTCTTTTATCAACAAATTGTTGGTAACGTTGTTTTAACGCTTCAACTGCGTGTGCGCCATGCTGATGGATAAATTCAATGAATTCGGGTAGTTGAACGGCCGCAAGCAGCATTTTTTGTTTGCGTGCCATCATCCAGTCAAGCAGTCTCGTTTTACGCGCTAAATTAAAAAATACCGCATCGGCGATGTTTTTAATAATTTCATCAGGCATGATGATTTTTTCAAGGATGGCACGGTGTTTTCTGTATTGGTAGTCAGGTTGTTGTGGCAGTGCTTTAATTTTATTCTTCAAATTTTCTGGCAGTGGATAAGAGTGTGTCCACCAATGAGGTGGTATAAAATGTTGTGGTAAAAATGTTGTTTGTAATAGTGGGGAATTTTTTAAGTCATCAGGATGGATTTCATAGGCGGTGACTGCTGATACTCCGGCAATTGTATTTTGTACCCCTCGAATGATCTGTATAGCGCTGGTATCAGACCAATGTTGGAGTTTGTATGGCAATGTGAGTGGTGCGATAGTTCTATCAAAATCAAATCGCATGGCTGCATGAGTATCTTCGCGCATGCCGCCATTGTTTATGTGAAAATCCGCTTCTGCTAACTGAATGCAAGCAATATCAATTTCGGCGGCGCCATTGAAATCCTGACTGGCCCATTGGTTTAATCCAGAGAAATTATAAATCTTCTGGTGAGCAACAACCACTTTCTCACCCAAAAATGTGTGAAATACAATTTTTTCTGAGAGCACGGCTGTGGTGTCGCTAATGCCGTTGTTTTCTTGCAAAGTAGATGGTTGGTGGGGGCCAATATACAATTCCATCATTGTGCCGCTAAATACTTCCAACTCAGCAACATCTCTTGGTATGCCCCGTTTTCTAACAAACTCTTTTTTAACATTCGCAATAGTTAGCGTGACCGTTTCTGTAGGATACGTGCTAATTTTAAATCCTGCTCCAGCCGCTTTAATTTGTGAGGATGAAACACAGCTTTGATTGATAAGTTGTTCATAGGCTGTTATTTTTGCCTGCAAAAAATCCGTTGCTCTCATTTCCAGCGTGATGAAGCTATCCTTGAGTGTGCCCGCATTAAATAATTCGTTTAATTCACGTAAGGCTGTCAAGGTGTGCTGTAAGTTTATTGAATTTTGTTTGGATGTGCTGGATAGGGTGATTTTTTCTTGGCGGTGTTCGAAATAACAAATTAATGCCAAGCAAATCGCATATTTGTTGGGATTAAAATTAATTTGAATGTGCTCATAAAGATAGCCTGATGTGTGCGCTGCTTTCTTGGTTATTTCTTCTTTTAATTTGTAATAACCGGGTGTACTGGCTGGAATTGCTGATCCGTTTATTAAGTTTTCTAATGACAGAAAGGTATATGCTAATGGTGTTAATTGCCAATGTTTGCCAGTGGTATTGCCATAGAGAAAAAATTCGTTCCGATGTAGAATAAGTATAGGCGAACAGCCCAGCCTGTAAGATTCCCAGGCGACTTCATTGAGGTTGAGTGTTTTGTTCTTATCATAATGCATATAATAAATTTGGTTAGAACCCACGAAGTTTTGTGGTTTTGCTCTTAATGGGGGTGGTGCGGGGCGGCCATAAAATATTTGCGCAAGTTTATATAAAGCCGTGATGCTGTGAATTTCAGCGGTTTGTTTTTTATCGTCAATGATAAATGCTTCGTCAACTAGATCAATGCCCGTTGCTTTGTGAAATACACTACCCAAACCGCCATCTTTGTTGCGATCTTTGTTGCCACTGCGGTTTAATGCCAGATACAGCTCATGGGCATCAGCAGGGCGGCCTTGTAAAAGTTCAATAATTAGTTTTGGCATCGTAAGTGCATCCGGTGGAGACGTTGTGCAAAAACACTGGTAATGTAGGGTGGGCTCCGTTTAAAAGTACAACGGGTAAACTTCGCGTGACGTGCCCACCATCTTGCCACGTATTCCTTAAGAGTTTTAATAGCTTACTATATGTTTCTTAAGAAAATATTAATCTACTCAGCCGCTATCTCTCGTGCATCGGCTCTACCATAGTCGTCTGCTACGCTAACCATTAATCCCTCAGGCCTGCTTCCATAATAACTAATTGATTTCGTTGAGTTTTTCCTAAAAAAGCATCATGAATAAACCAAATATAACACAATACCTATAGGGTTCCTCGAAGGGGAAGTGCCGCGCGTTGACTGCTTAAGATGAGTTTATCTATGGCGTCTTCTTGACTGATCAATCGGTTGGGTTCTAGCAGAGTATATGTCATCTTGTTGTTCAGAAATCCAACCCTGCTTCTTAACTAAGGGCAATGCATTATCTTCCACGGTTGATAGCGGATGCGATCCTGATGCCGCTGATTTTTGCGAGTTGCTGGGTGAGGTTATGATATTGGTGCTGCTGTCGTTATTCATCTTTGTTACTTCCGAACCTACATAAACTCGAAGCTTTGATATCCCCTGGGTTACTTTATCCTTGAAATGCTTAAGCATTGCAGACATATCTTCAGCCGGTTTATTGAGATCGGCATAATGGTTGCAATTTTCTAACTCCTTAATGCCAATTATTTCTTTTAGGTCATCCGGTAAACTCTTATGAACACCTTTCAGCCCCAGTGAACCCGGTGCATTTTCTTGTGCATTTTGTTGTTGATGACGCGTAAAATACAATTCGGAAAAAATTCGGCAAAAATTATTTCGCTTCACTGTGTTATCCTCATAGTGTGGCAATTCACCATAACGACTAAAATAATCATACATCGCATCAGTATGTAAAATTTCCGTGCCTTTACGGTCTTTACCACTTTTGCATGAGCCATAAGGTAGACCACCTATGCGTTCAACGATAATTTGTTCGAGCGAAGCATAAAAGAATTCATCGCGACGATTCAGAGGTGGCTTCGTGCCAAGAAGGCCTTTAGTTATATTTCTCATATCATCCCGTTTAACAATTTCGGGGAACTCAATATATTGCTGCAACGCATTAAACAAAATCAGAATATCTTGTTTTTGTTGTGGCGAATCCGATTGATCTGACATTTTAATGAGTTCAACAACTGAATTAAGTTTTGCTTTAATCAGCTCACTAAGATTACTGTCAATTTTGTCGATTTGCTTAAGACGGTTGAGCAAATCAACGATTTGTTTTAAGTCGTCTTTCACAGAATCAAATAACAAATCACCATGCGTTTTATCAACCATCTTGAGTATAAAGCCAGCCGCAATATCTTTAATAAAATGAGCAGCATCTTTAATAAGACGAATAGCGTTAGGCCCATTATTTTTTTCTGCTTTTGTAATATCGCCTAAACTAGCGAGTTGACGATTGAAAGTACGATTAGTTGAAATGAAATGTGGGTGAATATTATATTGACTATCATTCGCTGCTTTTAAGCACAGTGTATTGTCGGTATTGATCGTAAACCCGATTTCTTCGAGAGTCTTTTTTGCTTTATTTATTTTTTCTGGGTTTGTATTGTTGGTTTGAAGAATATGAAAGGCATCGGCAATTTCTTTAACCACTTCAGCCTTGAATTGATGCATAAGATTTTCATCACTTTTTTTGCCAGAAAAGGCTTTTGTAATTAATCCTGGCGAAACCAATGTCTGAAATAATATGGGTAAATCAATAGTTTTCTTTTTATCTATACCCCACTTGGTTATATGCGCCGAAATTTTTTCGCTTAATGACGTCATAATCACTTGCGCGATATTCTGACGAGTCAGCTGCTTGCAAAGTTTCTCATCGCCGGCAAGATCAATAGCGGTGACAATACCTGAGCGGGCACGATGCGAACTTAATTTTAATTTTCCGTCTTCATAAACTAGCAAAACATGTTCTGAATAATTGGCCAGACCCGGTATGCCGCGCAACGTGGTGGGGATGGTTTTAAGTAAATCACTTACCTTGGGCCCTGATGTATTTCTTGCTTCATGAAGGGTATCTTTTAAATAGTTTTGCTGCCAGTGGGGTAGTTTTGTAAACCACTTAGGTACCTCTTTATCATTCTTAGAATATATTTTTAGATATTCAGCTTCTTGAACTGCTGTTAAGCGACAGCGAGGGATTTCGATTTGCACGATGGTTTGTTTTTTGGTTTCATTGTGGAGGTTTTGATATTCATGATCAGAAACAGTTGCCAAAACCTTGCGCCCATCCCGCCACGTTGCAAAATTTTCAGCAGCTAATAATTGCTTAAATATATTTTTTATATCGTTACCTCCAATGAGTTTTTCAGCAACATCTCTGATGTTACCAAGATACTCAAGCAGGAGTTTTTCGCCATCGTGAAAATTCTTGACGGATTTCATGGTGCTTATATACGTTTGGTAATGCTTGTTACATTCAGCTTTAACTCTTTCTTTCAGATTTTTTATTGCTAATGGGTTGAGTCGATTTATCTCAAGCGTTAGTTTAAAATTATCCTCCGGCATATTATCTAACATGAGGTTGAATCCGTTATGGTAAGCCTCGCCCCTGGTTAGATAATTATTTTGATGGTCATAACGACTATCTTTATTGTTAACGGGCGCTTTGGGGGTGAGGGTTATGGCATCGATAGTAAGAGCTTCCTTTTCTTCAGAATCTGATTCATCCATATTATTCGATGAAGATTGCTCATCTAGTTCATATGAAATAGAGTCATCCATGTTATTTGATGATCTTTGCTCATCCTGTTCATCCGACACAGAGCCATTCATCTGCTCGCCAAAACCTAACATGTGAATATCATTAGACCCTGTTAATTCTTTAATGTTTAGCCCCATACTTTGTACGTCTTGGAGAATTTTTTCCTCCATCGCTTTCTTTAAATCTAACACATCCAGATGACTTGACTGACCAAGCATGCTTTCACCCGTGGTGGCACGATGAGTGCTTTGAAGTGTTTCTTCAATATATTTACTGTATGAGCAAGCAGATGCAGCATTTCGTCTGATAGCTTGTTCTGCTAATGTAGACATTTTATGCTCGCTGGAACTTTCCTGTTGATACAACACCCCGTCTATCTCAAGGTCGCAGGTTCCGAATGAGCTAGTACTGGCTTCAGCCATGTTATGCTTGTGTTGCGTATCCGCGAAGGTCTTTCGAAATCTTGCCTTTTCGCTTAGATCATCATGGTAGTGAATGATTTTTCCTTCTGTATGAAACTGTCTATACATTGCGCCTGTTAATTCGGAAATTTCTTGTTCGCGATCGAGTGCACTTTTGCAGCCACCCATGCGAACGCCGAGTAATTCTGCGATAATGCGCTCATAACATGCTTTATAAGTTGTTTCATTTGAGTCGCCGAGAGCTTGCCCTAGGGTGGCGCTTCTATCGCTGGGCGATACTGCGCGCAGAGGTAAAGTCATGGTTTTTGCTATAAGAGCCGCGCTGCCCATGACTACTCTTGCTGTTGGGCTATTCAAATCTTGGCGTCGTCGCAAAGCACCTAATGTTGTTTCGTGCACGAGCGATTTTAAATTCACCGCAGCTTGTAGTAATAAGCCTAGGTTTTTTTGTGATTGCTCTGATAAGTAGCCATTGTAACTACCTGTTGTTAAATGATTGCATAATACTTTTACCGCCTGTTCTTCTTTGTCTGTCATTTTTTTGCCGGGAGTCAGTATGCTTTCATTGGGGCTTGCTAAAAATTGATGTACGATTTCCAGACTCTCGCTATCGATCGGCGGTAATGTTCGAAGAAGGTTAATTTTTTCATTGGCTAAGTCTACTAAGTCTTGGGCATGTTGAATGTCATCAGAGTAGCGTATGGTATTTTTTTCCCATAAGTTGATGCCATTGTTGGTTTCTTTGATGGTAAAAAGTATCCTTCTCGCATTGTCAGGCACTTTATCATCCGCTTTTAAAATGTGGACTTCGTTGTTCTCATCCAGATAAATTGCTTTTTCCTTTAGCGCATTTCGTAAGGCTTCGTTAGCTTGTTTTTTTCCTGCGATCATATCCTGAGGATTTTCACCTCTATCATCGTCAGAAATTTTCGTTACGCCATATCGCAGTGTGCCTGGATCAACTAATGTTTGATGGAGGATGGGGATAGTAATGTCATCTTTTGGGAGTAATTTGTCCCACATTTCAAGATGTTTTTCTACATAAGCTTTTAGCCTGTCATCCGCTATCATGTGGAGATGGTTGGCGGTTGTGATACGTCTTCTTTCGTCTTCGTTTTTAATGTGGGTGGGTGACGTTATTCCCAAGCGTGTACCACTAATAATTTGACTGGGTTCATCACGGTTGCTATTACACAAAATAGTTGCTTCTTCCCAGGCATTGGCTGGATTGGGTGTGCCACGTTGCATGGGTGTAGGTGACAGCGTCAGCACGGATGGGTTATTTTCATAAAAATGGTTAGCCCAGGCATGTTTTTCTGAAAATTCAGCAAGCCATACTTCGTTTTTATAATCTTCATTAGGTTTGAATTGGATACGTTTTCCAAACGATAGCGAAGTGATGGGATCATTGCCTTTTCCTCGTACCGTGCAAATGGCTTCATCTTGTCGGTCCATAATCAACAAGAAGTCGCGAGCTTCTCGGATGCCTTCTGTGGCGGTTTTTGGTTTTTTATAACAGCCTGATGTAACAAGAATATCGGTAAGTACACCATTCATTTTTTCATATTCAATCTGAGCATTTTTTAATATTGCAAGATCTTCTGGTTTTTCGGATGCGTCGTTTCGATAAGTTGCCATAGTGGCATGAAATTTTTCTAACACTTTTAAGATTTTATTAATTTGATCGCTATGCAGCTGTTGCTCTTTCGGGTCGATGAAACTGTGTTGCATAATGGCAAGAGCACCACGGATACTGTCAATTCCTGATGCGAAGAAGCTATCAACGGTGACATCGATATTTTTTTCTCTGCGCGGAAAAACACGCACTGTTTGGTTGTTTACGTTAACAATGTATGATGTAGAGTTGCGTTGTTTTTCTCTGGTTTCTTTGAGAAAACGATCAAGTGATTGGCTATCACGACCGTGTGTTTTTAATTCAGCAGAAAACTGATTAAAATGTTCATTCCATAATACCGTGTTGCCATCCAGTGCAGCGGCGCCATGTGGATGCTGCATGATTGCTCTTTTGAGATCAGCCGCTTCTTTTCGTGACATAGCCATACTGAAATCCCCACAGAATGAGTGTCTTTTTAAGTATAGTTCACGAAAATGATTTGTGATAAATCTGATGGGAGGCTGGGTAAAATGGGTTTTAATGATCGAGATGAATATACATACTGTATATTCAATACGTTATTTTGATTTTTTAACGAGTGATGAAACGGATGCAGTGCAGCTGGGCGCCAGCTGCTCTTTTATGCGATATTTTTAACAGCAATAGTCACCGCCGTAACTGCTAACTCACGTGGTTTAGATGGATCTCCATGTGTCTCAGATTGCATCGTCGAGTAGTACAGCGAATTACGCATCTCAAACACCGGTTGCATAGAATGCATATTGCGCGGGTCAATCACCACTAAAATAGTGTCATGATTGTTATTATCTGAAAAATGCATCAAGCCTGCTAAATCATCATCTTGTGTAATGGTACCCGTGATGATAGCTGACTGATGAGGCGCAATGGATTGCTTATCAAGAGAAAAAGTATTCCCGGGGTTTTGACCAGTCACACCTGTGTATGTAAAAGTCGTGTTCGTATTATTTATCACTGTGAGCGCTACTGTTTTTGTATTGGGAGCCGCCGCTGCATGGTTCACAGTAAGCAATGCGCCAAGTAAAAATGCTAATTTGCTAAGTTGTTTCATGTCTTACTCCACAGAGGATATTTTTTTATAATCGCCAATGCTTTTGCAAGCCATGGTGTAAATCGAGCAGGGTATTGCGCCATTTCATTCGTCAAATCAGTCAGTGTAATCCAGCGATACGCTTCCGCTTCCGCGGGGTTGAGTACAATGGTATCAAGATCGGTTTTGCCAATTAATACATAATCAATTTCATTTTCAGTGAGGCCATTGTCAAAATGCGCAATGTAATGAAACCAGCCTAATGCGGTGAGATTGGCATCGATACCCATTTCTTCGCGTAGGCGGCGTTCGCCGGCAGCGATGATTTCTTCGCCAGGGCGGGGGTGTGAACAACAGGTGTTTGTCCATAATCCAGCCGAGTGATATTTGCCTTTTGCGCGTTGTTGGAGCAGGAGTTCGGGCTCATTTTGATCACGAAAGATAAAAACAGAGAAGGCACGATGACATAAATTCTCTCTATGCGCCTGTATTTTCTCAGCAATCCCTATTTCTTTGTCATTTTCATCCACTAAGATGACATGTTCTGTTGCTGACATTGATTGTTTTCCAGTAAAATGAAACGCTTTTTATATCTCTTACCATTATAGAATTCAAGCGGAAATCCATATGCGTTGGCAAACAACGGAACAAATAGCAACAATCCCCATGCGATTGGTTGGGCCTATTAAGATAAATGGCCCTGAAGTAGAGGGTGAGATTTTAGTGCCTTTGGCAACCTATGAAACCCCATTATGGCCGTCCACGCACCGAGGGGCTAAGACCTGTAATCAAGCAGGGGGAATTAAAGCAATAGTGTTAGATGAGCGCATGACGCGTTCAGTGGTATTTGAAGCACCCGGTATTGTTGAGGCGCAGGAAGTTATTATGAGCCTGCAGCAGCACAAAGACGTGATGCAGTCGGTGATTAAAGATACGAGTCGTTTTGCCCGTTTCTTAGATATGCATGTGCAACTCGTTGGTAATTTGATTTATTTGCGGTTTGAGTTCAATACGGCAGATGCGGCTGGGCATAACATGGTGACACTCGCCTCTGAGCGGTTGGTGGATTGGGTCATGGTGCGCTACCCTGAGTTGGAGTATGTCTCTATTTCGGGTAATTATTGTTCCGATAAAAAAGCCTCAGCAGTCAATGGCATTCTAGGTCGTGGTAAATATGTCGTGGCAGAAGTTATCATTCCTGCGGATATTTGCCGCCGTTTTTTAAAAACCACCCCTGAAAAAATTGTCCAGCTCAATATCAAGAAAAACTTAATAGGTAATATTATTGCAGGCGGCATCCGCACGGCGAATGCCCATTTTGCCAATATGTTATTAGGTTTTTATTTGGCTACCGGGCAAGATGCAGCGAATATTATTGAAGGTTCCCAGGGCATAGTGCATGCTGATTTACGCGGCCAAGATCTCTATTTTTCTGTTACTTTGCCGAATATTATTGTGGGTACGATTGGCAGTGGCAAAACCTTTGATTTTGTCCGGGAAAATCTACGGTTATTGGGTTGTTTAGAAGAGCGCGAACCTGGTCAAAATGCAAGACGACTAGCTATTATTGCCGCTTGCGCGGTATTATGTGGCGAATTATCATTATTAGCCGTTCAAACCAATCCCGGCGAGTTAATGAGAAGCCATTTGCAATTAGAGCGTCAGAAAGTGAGCGAGGAAAGGAAGCGTGATTAAAGTTGGCATTGATACGATCGCATTTTATACCGCGCATTATGCGCTAGATTTAGCGGATTTGGCGGCGGCACGAGGCATTGATCCGAATAAGTTTTCGATTGGTCTTGGCCAACAACAAATGGCCGTACCGCCACCAGGCGAAGATATCGTGACAATGGCGGCGAATGCAGCGTTGCAGGCTTTGCAGTTTATTGATCCGAATTCAATTGAAATGCTGTTGTTTGCCACCGAATCCGGTATCGACCAGTCCAAAGCAGCTGGTATTTATGTGCATGATTTATTAGGGCTGCCTGCGCGTTGTCGTGTTATTGAGTTAAAACAAGCGTGTTACAGTGGGACGGTCGCATTGCAATTGGCATTGCCTTTTCTTCGCCAATTCCCGGACAAAAAAGTATTATTAGTGGCATCTGATATTGCCCGCTATGGTTTAAATACCCCGGGTGAACCATCCCAAGGGTGTGGCGCAGTGGCGATGGTCTTGTCTGCCAATCCACGTATTTTAGCGTTTGATGCCGAATACGGTGTTGTGACCGAAAATGTCATGGATTTCTGGCGACCCAATTATTCTGAGAATGCATTTGTCGATGGCAAGTATTCCAGTAAGCTTTATATGAATATGTTAGAGAAAGCCTGGCAACAGTATCGTGATTTATCCGGTCGCGATTTTTCAGATCACGCCTATTATTGTTATCACGCGCCTGTGTCGCGTCTCGTTGAAAAAGCCCATCATTATTTAGGAAAAGTAAATCGCGAAAAATTATCCGATGCAGATGTGGCACAACACGTTGGGCACTCACTCACTTATGCACGTATTGTTGGTAATAGTTATACGGCATCACTCTATATTGGGCTTGCTTCTTTATTTGATTTTGCCGAGGATTTAACGGGTAAGCGTTTAGGGTTATACAGTTATGGTTCGGGTTGTGTGGCTGAATTTTTTAGCGGCACTGTGCAACCAGGGTATCAAACTGTATTGGCAACCGCGCACCATCAAGACATGTTAGCAAAACGTAAAACACTGACCTATGCTGAATACGAAGATTTCTTTTCTTTTAAATACCCCGATGATGGCAGCGCTTGCGATATGCCGGTGCACGAAACGGGACAATTCCGGCTGGCGAGTATTGCCGACCATAAACGCCACTACGAAAAGGTCACATGAAAGTTCTAGCCCCCGGAAAATTAATTTTGTCAGGTGAGCATGCGGTTGTGTATGGTCATCCAGCGTTAGCGATGGCGGTCAATCGTTATGTCACGGTAACGGCAACGCCACAGCAAGCGCCGCATGTGTCTTTTGATTTGTCGGATTTGTCTTATCAGCGGCAATTCAGTTTGTCGACGCTCGATGCTTTAAAAAACCGCATTAAACAAAAATACCATCGTTTTGTCGGCGGTGAATTTAAAATTCGTGATGTTTTGCAAAAACCGGTTGAGTTGGCGCAAGTCGCATTAAGTTTGTTTTTTGAAATGCTCAATATTAAATTAACGCAAGGCGTTAAAATCCATATTGAGTCAACGATCCCGATGGGTTGTGGCATGGGTTCGTCAGCCGCAACAGTGTTAAGCATTGTGCATGCAGTTGCTAATCATTTAGATATGAAATTAACCCCTGAAATGATTTTACGCTTGGGTTTAGAAGCTGAAAATATGCAGCATGGCTATTCCAGCGGTTTGGATTTACAAGTGTCATTGCATGGCGGTTGTTTGTATATCAAAGATGGTCAAATTCATCAACGCGCTGTACCTGCTCTACCAATGTATTTAGTGAATACTGGCGCGCCAAGCAGTACGACAGGTGAATGTGTCGAGTCGGTTGCTACCCATTTTAAAAACAGCCAAATTGGTCATGAGTTTGCTGCAGTAACAGAAGCGATGGATGTTGCTTTACAAGCGGGAAATATCCAGGCAGCACAACAAACAGTGCAAGCCAATCATGAGTTGCTCGTGCGAATTGGTGTGGTGCCGCAAGCTGTGCAGCAGTTTGTTTCTTCCGTGCAAGCTACTGGGGGAGCAGCTAAAACGTGTGGTGCCGGCTCTGTGCTGGGGGATGCTGCTGGTATCGCGTTAATTATTACCGAAGATGCAGCAGCGTTAACGGATTTATGTGCGCACTATCATTACTCTCTGTTGCCAATCATGGGTGAATCACGTGGCGTCCATCTCGTTTAAAGCGTCCGCCCCCGGCAGTTTGATGTTGCTAGGTGAGTATGCAGTTCTACATGATAAGCATGCCCTAGTATGTGCCGTGGATAAGCGCATGACGGTGACTATTCAACCTCGTGCAGATAATAAAATTGAAATTATTTCTGCTGCTCTTGGGAATTTTTCAACGGATAGAACGCGGCTCGAGATTTCCCAGCCTTTTCAATTTATTTTAGCTACATTAAAAAAATTTCAACAACAATTGCCTAGCGGTTGTAATGTGATCGTTGCGTCCGAGTTTTCAGATAAAATTGGTTTCGGCTCATCGGCTGCAGTGACGGTTGCGACATTAGCTGCAATATGTGCGTGGTTAAATAAAAATGTATCTTCGCATGAGATGATTTTGCAAGCGCGTGCGATTGTACGCGACGTTCAAGGATTAGGTTCCGGTGCCGATGTGGCCGCGTGTGTCTTAGGTGGCATGGTCGCTTATCAAATGCAGCCTTTATTAGCCGAAAGATTACCTCATCAACATGTGCTGACAGCCGTGTATGCCGGCTATAAAACACCAACGGTAGACGTTGTCAAAAAAGTAAAAACACAGTATTTAGCGCATCCAGAGATTCATGATGCTTTATTTTCTGCAATGGATGTTTGTGCTGTACAGGGTATTCAACATGCACGCGAACAAAATTGGGTGGGATTAGGTGCTGTGATGAATATCCAACAAGGTTTGATGGAGTCATTAGGTGTGAATACGCCGTTACTCAGCGAGCTGATTCAGCAATTGCGTGCACAGTCGACGGTGTATGGCGCTAAAATTTCCGGTTCAGGTTTGGGTGATTGTGTCGTGGGCTTGGGTGATGCAATATCGCTGAGTTTTACCGATGAAAAAATCAAACAAATTCCTGTGACAATCGCAACCCATGGGGTGCTGTGTGAAAAAAATTGATATTGTTCGTCGTATATTAGGGGAACGTTGGGGCTCTGTTCCCCAGAGCCTGGATGGCAAAGCATTTGCACCAACCAATATTGCGTTATGCAAATATTGGGGTAAGCGCAATCAAGAATTGAATTTACCCGTGACATCCAGTTTATCCATTTCTTTAGGGAAAAAAGGCGCCAGCGTGGCATTAAAACCCATTGCAGACACACAGGATGCGGTGGTATTAAATGGCAATGCAATGAATCAAGAGTCGGCATTTTATAAGCGATTAGTTCATTTTCTCGATTTGTTTCGTCACGCCAATACAACACGCTTGGCTGTGGATATTCAAAGTAATATTCCTGTTGCTGCTGGACTAGCTTCTTCTGCGTGTGGTTTTGCTTCATTAGTATTGGCACTCAATGAGTTGTTTGCTTGGCGCTTAACAACAGCAGATCTCTCTATCTTGGCAAGATTGGGTAGCGGTAGTGCGAGCCGTTCCATTTGGCAAGGATTTGTAGAATGGCAAGCCGGTGAGCGTAGGGATGGCATGGATAGTCACGGTGTGTTACTTGATGAAATATGGCCTGATTTGTGTATTGGTTTGTTGATTGTCAGCGACAACGAGAAGTCAATTTCTTCCCGCGAAGCGATGCAACGTACTGTCGCAACCAGTGCGTTGTATTCCGCTTGGCCGCAAAAAGTAGCAGATGATTTAATAACTTTGAAGCAAGCAATTGCCCATCATGATTTCGAATTATTAGGACAAGCGGCAGAATCCAATGCAATGACGATGCATGCAACCATGCTAAGCGCCTGGCCCGCCGTTAGTTATGCCATTCCTGAAACAGTGCTCGCGATGCAAAATGTTTGGCGGTTACGTCAGCAAGGCTTGCCTTTGTATTTTACGCAAGATGCTGGGCCGAATATCAAATTGTTATTTGAAAAGAAAAATACCGATTTTGTGAAATCACATTTCCCACATGTCGAAATCATCGAATTGTTATTTACGGAGCCGCGCGCGTCAGCAAGCGTCACTGGACTTGATGTGTCGTGACGCTTGCTGACGCGCGCGGCTCTGTAATGGCAGCAAGACTGAATTAATGTACCAAAGATTATTATTTAATTTAATGCAACCGCTGTTGTGGCACTTGTTGTTCTTCTTGTATGGGTGCTTTTTCAATACCCCGTAAATACTTATCTATTTTGTCAATCATAATCTCAGATGGCATACGTAATTTATTATTTGTGCTTCTATCTTTAGGCAAGATTTTTAATTCTTCGATGGTGTTAATTGCTTGGGTTAAATAAAGTCGATTGCGTGTGCTTTCAAATTCCTCTAATGCTCTAATGATATTGTTATAGTATCCAGCGGCCTTATCATTGAGAGCGGGTTTTAGCTGATTAATCACATCTGCTATCGACGCCAGTGGCGGTAAAGATAATGCACGAAATAAATCACTACATTGACGCATAAAGATAGCGGTAGGTGAGGTCTTTTGAGTATGTCTAGATAAAAAGCCCAAGTGAGGCAGCGCTTCAACTTTTCGAGTAAGATTGTTTAGAATAGGATGCAAATTTTCCAGGCTAATAGTCTGAGCTTGGTATTGCTCTAGTAGTCGGTAAGCATGAGCTAAACAGGTATTTTTCACGGTATCCGTTTCTTCTTTCGATTTGGCAAAGCGACAGCTGTGGTCATTCGCATACGCATCAATTTCATTGATTGTTGTAGCTGAGACGTCAATTTTTTGGTTAATTTTTTGTTTTAGCAATAAATTTGTTTCCATGGCGATCATGTATTCATAAGGTATTTCATCCGAATTATTTTCATCAGATGGGTTATCAACTAAAGCCGCGCGTGGTAGTTCAAGCAGTGCTTTTAATTCCATGATAGCCGTTTGTAAAATTCCTGCAGAAACAGAAGGGCTGGGTTTATTTTTACGTTTTGATAGAAAGCCAAAATGCGGTAAGGTTTCTAGTTTTGCGGTGAGTTTTTCCATTGCCAAACATAAATAAAAATAATTTAATTGTTTTTGTTTAAACATATCGAATACTTGTTTTGCATAAACAAGGCATTTGTTTTTAATCGCGGTGGTTTGTGCTTCTGAACTAGCAAGCTTACTGTTTGGGTCAGCGGCATAAGCCATGATTGTTGCGATATTTTCTGCCGGAATCCGAATATTTTTATCAATTTTTTTGCTAATGATTTCACTCTGCTTTTCTACTGCGGCGAGTTGCGCATCTAATTTTTGTTGCGGAGTGTCTACCTGTGCTGCTGGAAATTTCCGAAAATACATTACCTGAAATAATTGATTGGCTTCGGGGATCGATAGCCGTCTACTTGGCGAATAATAGAGCATTTTATCAATAATTTTCTTACTTTCTTCGAGTTCTGTTGCTGTAAAATGATTTCGTGCATTATTATCTAAGGGCTCAATAATTTTTCCATCTTCGGTTTTAGTTTGTATGCCAAATAATTCTTGTGCAATTTTTCCAAGTGCAAAGGTATCACTGGCCGGAGAGTATTTCTCTTCGCGATAAATTTCAGGCGCGATATAGCCGGGTGTTCCGCAAAATTTGTCGTAGAGAGCGCCTTTTTGTTGCCAGAGTCCAAAGTCAATAATGGAAACCGTTTTGGTAACAGGATCATACATAAAATTTTCAAGCTTAATATCACGATGTAACATATCGGTATCATGAAGCTCTTGAATGCATTTCAGCATTTTTAACATGATGTCAAAACGCTCCGCTACACTTAACTTGCTGGCTTTTAACGTTTCATACAAATCTTTACCCGGAGCTAAATCTTGAATGATATAGAGCCGACCTTTATCGACTTCTCCGGCAGCGAGTTTTTTTTTGATAACACAGCCATAACCTCGATTGAGTTTTTGTAATCCTTTTGCTTCATACTTAAATTCTTCTTGATAGTTAGGATTTAACAACACTTTGATAGCTTTGAATTCGCCTGTTTCGAGGTTCTGAATAATTTGGACTTTCCCATAGGCACCTTTACCTAAGATAATGGCTTTAGGTTTTTCTGGGTCAAAAACAGCTTCCTCTTCTGGGTTCGGTTCCGGCAGTGTTTTGTAAACCGCATATAACTCATATTTACATGTTGTTTGATTATAAACACGCACAACACCACCGCGATTAATGTGAATGCTATGATTTTCTAGGAATGATTTTGAATAACGCGCATCTTCGTCATAACGCATCAAACCAAATTTCAGTGTTTTAATTTGATCGTCAGGGAGTAGTTTGCCATTAGGATAAAAGTCAGCGGCTTTGGCGCGAGGATGTAATCGCGTGTAATCACTTGCGTAATCAATCGGCGCACGCTTGGCGGGAGCGGCAAATTCAATTCTAGGTCGTGCCATGGCCTGCCTCATTAGTTGATTTTAAAGAGGAAGTTATAGCTTAAGTATAGTGAATATTATCAAAAAAGAGTGGTAAGTGAAGAAAATGATATGAAACCAACAAGATACGTAACGTCTCAATGGCGTTGCATAAATCAAGTTACCCCCTCTCCTCCACGCTTTTTGTGGAGGAGAGGGCTGGGGAGAGGAGGCGTTTAGAGGACAAACTTGCCATTCAATGAAATCTAGACTATGAATGCGTTTGTCGTGCCGAATCAGGTGCAAGTACTGAATCATGCAAGTTCGCTTCTCTTGCAGCAACATTCTTTTTCTTAATAACTTGGCAAAAATTATGTGGAGAATGCGCTAAACTCAGCGGACTCGCACCCAAATACATATCATCTTGCGTCATCAATGTCGCATAACCACGCCTAACTGAGCGAGTCACATTGTGTAATGGTCTCGCAATAGAATCATCAAATGCCATCGCTGCAGCAGATTTTCCTTTCACAATGGCTTTACTCACAGACCCCAGCCCCACAATTTTGGCTGATTTTGCGACTAAATTAACAGGTGTTTCTAATGCAGCTTTAACGACAGCTTTGCCACCACGACTGAGTGTGGTTGTGCAGCGAAGCGATGTATCCAATGTGCTCCACAATAATCGTGCGCCCGTATCTGTTAAGTCAAGCCAAGGTCTCAAAGCATTTTGTAATGCGACTTTGGCTTCGTCGCGGCCACACGTTGCTAGCTTCACGGGTGTGACGACAACGAGTTGTAAAAGGCTTAAGACGGCACGTGTCAAATTGTAAGTGGCATTCAAACCAGAGGCGACAGCCATGGCGACAGCACTTTTTTCACCCGGTTCATGCATCAAGGCTTCATAACTAAAGCCAGCAAATTTCAAGCCTGTAAAAAATTCCGCGATCATGGGTACAGAACCAAACTCAGCACGGAACATTTCCGCTTGTCCTAATGTCCATCCACCAAACGTGGATCCAGCGATAACGCATAGGGCAATCGGTAGATTACGTTTAAGCTCAGCAATAGCTTGTACGGTAAATGAATCAGCCCCAGCGGCTAACGTATCTAACACAACATACAGCCCTTGTTGTACAGTCGAAGCTGTTCCGACCACTTGGAATAGTTGACTATTTGTTGTGGCAACGTTAATTGCTTGACTCACGCTAACAAAACCATTTGCCAATGTTTCTGGACACCCACATTTTAATAAAAACGCTTTAACCGCAGGTCCTGATAATGCTGTTGCACCCGCTACAGCACCCAGCAATGTTGCCATGGTCCAAATGAACGGGGAGGCTTCGTATTTTTTAATGAAAAATCCACCAAAATCCTGCAAGAAATTATCAACAACAGAATACAGTGTGTGCGGCTGCCATTGTTGAAATTCAGGAAAGCGCTGTTCTACTAACATGCTTTCATTGACAGGTAATTTTTCTTCCGTCACCGCATCATCGTGTTTGTGTGCTTGAATATGCGCATCAAAACGCGATGATGGGATGTTTTGATAAGTAAAATCGCGTTTCACATTGTTAGCAAATTGCAGTGTGACGTCCGCGAATTCCTCCACGGCACCTACAGCAGAATCTTGCATAGATTTTCCAGCATCGGAAAATACCTTTAAAAAAGCATGGGTATAGGATTCATTGGTAGCGCGGACTTTATCTCGCAATAAGTAATAGATAGACCAAATAGCTTGACTGACGTTTAGTTCGGAAGTGGTTTCTAAGTCTTGTTCGATGGCTTTGTTTTTCTTTTTGCGGTCCCAAGCCGCGCTGATTTTAGCAAAGCCGCGATGTAAGGTTTTTTTCGCCAGGCTTTCATTCATGACTTGGAAGAATTGCTTTGGAACTGTTAAGTCTAACCCGCCTTTCACACAGGCAAAGGCAAACAAGACATCGCGTGTGCTGCGTTCGCCACTAGCAAGTTCCGCAGATGATATGACTAATTGATGTCCTTCATCCTTGGAATCAAATATACCTTGATGTTCTGGCCGTAAGCGTCGGTGTGGTGGAAAATCAAAGCGACGCACACGTTCAAACGCATTGGCTGTCACTTCACAAAATTGCCCTTTGCTGCTGCCTATTTTGCCGCTAAGATCGACTAACTCATCACCGCGCTTACCACTTTCAATAATATGCTCTGCTTGTTTCAAAAGCCAATGTGCAATAGTTTTTTCTGAGATTTCGTCAGCAGGAATTTTTTTTAGTTTGTCTAGTTGTGTCAAATCATCGGCTAAGCCTTCAATTTGGTTTTCTAGGATATCGATTGCCCAGCGTTTTTCTTCTGCAGAATAGTGTGGTTCTTCGTCGGTATCTTGAGTGGATCGCAACATGAGTAATTCATTTTCTGCCGCAACTTGTTGAGAAAGAATTTTTTGCTCATAAGAATTTATTTTTTCTTGAATCGCAGCTGCTTTGTCGCCATAAGCAGACTCGATCTCTTGCAATGCGCGGAATCGAGCAATGATGTGTTGGCAATTTATTTCTTTTACAATCCACGTATCTGTTTTTGCTTGAAAACGAATGGCGGTATTAAGAACGGCTCGACGATATGTGCCATAATCATTAATGAGTTGAGCAAGCAAGGTTTTTTCACGGTTAGCAGTGGCACCTAATTCTTGTAGGGTAAAATACTCCGCTTGTGTGACGGAGATGGCAACATCATCATGGTCTTTTAAACGTCGACCACCGGTTACAATTTTAAAATCCGGTGCGATGTCATCTTGTTTTGCCTCAGGCTGCCGTTCACTTTGATAGGCGCCTGTTTCTGCATTGTAGTTTAACGTGCTTAAGTGAGCTTTGTGGGTATTTGGTTGTACACGTACTTCATATACTTCTAGATAACGTTCGGATTGTCTGGCTTCTTCCATTGCAGATAGCAGGGTTTCCAGTGCTTTAATTTGATTTAGCATAACATCAGGCGCGACGTCTGAAGGTAGTGTGCTGTCGCTATTCATTAGTACGGTGTTATCTATCAATGTGGTATCTAAATCAATGGGTGGTGTGTTTTGTGATTTTTGGGCGGCTTTCATGACGGTTTCAGCCGATTTTTTTTCTGCTTTTAACCAAATGCGTGCAAATTTAATGTAATTGTCACGTTGAGTTTTACGTACTTGCGGATCGGAAGACTCAACTTGTTCATCATTAGCCGACTCCCAACCGCCGAGGTTAGAAATTTTAACTGTGTTAATAAAGTTTGCCCGTAGGCGCAAATATTCCGATTCCATTTTTCCACTGACATCGGACACTAAGTATTTCTTGCGAGCATGCATAAGACATTCCAGATAATGATGATTACTATGTGGGGCATTATCCGTGGGAAATCTTAAAATAATCTTAAAGAGGATCAGTATGGTGAGCTAAAAACAGGGTTATCAACTTGTCGACATCAACAACATGGCAATACATGCTAATACAATTCCCATGCATTGTTTGAAAGTCACGGCTTCTTTTAAAATAATATAAGCCAAGACAATGGTGACTAGTGGGTACAATGCTGTGAGTGTGACAACCGTCGTAATTTTTCCTTTGCTAGCGGCAAAAAAATAAAATAGACAACCAACGCCATAAGCTACTCCAGTCAACACAGCATAACTAATCCCTTTTGTATCGGTTGTTGGTTTGAAATTAACGAGAGCCAGTGTCATGAGGCCAACAATCATCACGCCAACTGTCTGGAAAATCAGCGCGTTTTTAGAGTCGATATGTAATACGGAGAGTTTAGTGAAAAATCCCCATAATCCAAAACTACAGAGTGAAAGAGCCGTTGCTAAGCCCCAATTCATCGTCTTACCTCACGCCAAGTAGTTCGGCAGTAATTTGTAAAATGATGCAGCTCGCAATCCCCGCTAATACATCATCTAAAATCATACCAAAGCCACCATGTATCTGTTGATCAACGAGCCTAATTGGCCAGGGTTTCCAAATATCAAATAGACGAAACAAAAGAAAGCCGAGTAAAATCCATTGCCAGCCATGTGGTGCATAAAACATAGTAACGATGAAACCAACAATTTCATCGAGACACATACCTTGATGATCTTCTACGCCAATATCATTGGATGTTTTATTGCAAATCCAAATACTCATAATGGTAATAAGTAGTGTGATGCCAAGATAAGTGAGCGGAGCCAGTGATTGCATCAATAAATAAAATGGAATCGCAATTAACGTGCCAAATGTGCCTGGTGCAAATGGTATTGCGCCCGTGCCAAAACCAAAGGCAATAAAATGAATAGGGTTTCTCCAGATAGATCTGGGGACAGGTGGGATGGATAGATAATTTCTATCTTTTTTAGAAGTGTTGATATCCTTTGGTGTTGCCATGGTATTTTCTTCCATCACTAAATTGTAAGTTAAGTCCTGTAGCAGCAGTAATGACACCGATTTTTGTGTACGTGCCATTTGTGTTAGCCAGTAATTTTTCTTTTTCCGGGGAAATAGTAAAGCATAATTCATAATCATCACCGGCAGTCAGTGCGAGTGTGATAGCATCGTCAATTGGGAGCGATTCGCGCAACGCTGACGATAAGGGTATTTGATCAACATAAAGAGTAGCACCGACATGGCTTTTTTCCAGCACATGACCAAGGTCTGCGGCTAAACCATCCGAGATATCAATCGCTGCATTGGCCATATCACGTAATTGTATGCCCATCTCAATCTGCGGTTCGGGGCGATTTAACTTTGTTAGTGCAGCGTTTTGATTGTTAGGTGAAAGAGAGATTTTTTTCTGCAAAAAAAGCAATGCCAATCCGGCATCTCCTAACTGATTAGTAACATAAATTAAATCATTGGGTTTTGCGCCGCTGCGTAACAGTGCATGCTGTTTAGGGAGAAAACCGTGTGCAGTGATTGTGATAGTCAGTGGACCGCGGGTAGTGTCACCACCAATGAGTTGCATGTCATATTGATTAGCTAATGCAAAAAATCCACGACTAAACTCCGTTAACCAAGCGGTGTTTTCATCAGGAAGTGTTAATGCAAGTGTTGCCCAAGCGGGTGTTGCACCCATGGCAGCCAAATCACTTAAATTGACCGCAAGTGATTTATACCCAATGTCATAGGCTGATGTGTTTTCGGGAAAATGTACGCCGCTGACAAGTGTGTCTGTGGTGATTGCAAGCTGTTGATTATGCGGAATGTAGGTGACGGCACAATCATCGCCGATGCCAATAATGACATCGTTGCGATTTTGTTTTTGTTGATTGAAGAATGTTTCGATGAGATCAAATTCAGCCATTTTTCTTTTTCGCATCGGCAGCAACTTCTAGATGTCTTATTTTGCGCGCGACTTGATCGAGAACACCATTTACAAATTTATAACCTTCAACAGAACCAAATTTTTTTGTTAACTCTAACGCTTCATTTAATACAACACGGTACGGAATGTCTAAGCGATTCGTCAATTCATAAATTGCCATGCGTAAAATGGCCAATTCAATTGGATCTAACTCATCTAGTGGGCGCTTGAGATATGGATTCATGCGCTCATCCAGTTGCGGTTGCTGCATTGGAATGTTGTGAATGAGCTCTTTGAAAAAATCCAAATCGGTTGTTTTTGTAATTTGATGAGAAATAAACTGTGCTTCAATATCCGGTGCGCATGCGCCAGAAAGTTGCCATTGATATAAAGCTTGTAAAGCATAATGCCGCGCCTGACGACGTGCTGTTGGATTCATTATTCTTTCCTCGTAACACAACTTATTTATTTTTTAATATTTTCTAAACGACTAATTTCTTCGCGAAACTCATTGATGTCTTGGAAGCTGCGATACACGGATGCAAAACGCACATAAGCAACTTGGTCTAAATTATGTAATTCTTCCATTACCCATTCGCCCACTTGAGCAGAAGGTATTTCGCGTTCACCGCATGCGCGTGCTTTGCGTAAGATTCGGCTTAGTGCTGTTTCAACTTGTTCTAAGCTGATCGGGCGTTTTTGTAATGCGCGTAACATACCAGCGCGTAATTTCTCTTCATTGAATGCATCGCGGCGACCATCTTGTTTGATGATGCGCGGCAGTGTTAATTCTACGGACTCATATGTTGTAAAACGTTCTTTGCAATCAAGACATTCGCGCCGGCGTCGAATTTGATTATTTTCACGTATTAAGCGTGAATCTGTTACCTTTGTGTCAATCGCGTTACAAAATGGACAATACATTCGTTTCTCACTTTATATTTATATTAAAGAGAAGTACGTGTTTTGTGTTTTTCGGAAGCAGTTTAGCTGATTTTGTGACAAAAAGCAGGGTTATTTTTATGCCTACTGCTATTTTTAGTCTTCTTGTTAGTGGGTGCGCTGTAATAAATAGTGTGCCACTTCTTTTAATATGTTGCCTTGGGTATCCAAAATATCAATGGCTGCTAATGCTTCATTTGTTAATGCATGGATTTTCTCTTTGGTTTTCTCAATGCCGCATAAAACCGGATAAGTGGTTTTATTATTAATAGAATCAATTCCTTGAGGTTTTCCTAGTGTGGCCGTTGTGCCTTCCATATCGAGTAAGTCATCATGAATTTGGAAAGCGAGTCCGAGATTTTCAGCATAGTTTTCTAGTGCTGCTTGGGTTTGGCTGTCTACAATATTGGCAGCAATGACGCCTAGTTTGACGCTGGCTTGCAACAGAGCACCCGTTTTTAGGCTATATAGATGTAATAATTCGCTCAATGTGATGCGGTTATTCATAATAGTGATGTCAAGAGCCTGTCCGCCAGCCATGCCAGAAGGGCCGCTTGTTTTACCTAAAATGCGCATTGTTTCCAGGCGCTGTGTTGGAGTAAGTGAGGCTGGATGAGTGACTATGATTTCAAAAGCTAAAGCTTGTAAGGCATCTCCAGCCAAGATAGCCATGGCTTCACCGTATTTTTTGTGGCAAGCGGGTTTGCCGCGACGTAAGTCGGCATTGTCCATCGCAGGTAAATCATCATGAATTAAAGAGTACGAGTGAATCAGTTCTACTGCGCATGCTGCGGCATCTAAATCTTCTAGCGTCGCTCCTAAAGCAAGCCCAGTTGCATAAACCAGTAAAGGGCGAATGCGTTTACCACCATTTAAGACGCCATAGCGCATTGCTTCACATAAAATTGGCGCCGGTGTAGTCATTTTCTCTAAATAATGCATAAAGCATTTTTCTACGCGGGTTTGGTACGTTGAAATCAGATTGGTAAGTGCGAGTGTCATTCTTCATTATTCTCATAAGGTTGTAAGTCATTTTGGCCGTTATTTTGTATGAGTATCTGCACTTTCTGTTCTGCATCATGCAAGATTTTTTGACAATGCTTTATCAGGTGGATGCCGCGTTCGAAACGCTCGAGTGAATGCTCTAAGCTTAATTCCCCTTGTTCCATTTGATTGATGAGTGTATTGATCTCAGACATAGAAGTTTCTAAATCGGGTAATTGTGCTTTGTCAGGTGATTTTGTTTTGCGATTCACAGGATTCTCCAAATTAAGGTTGGCCTAAGAATTAGGTAATGCAATATACTTTGGCGAGCATAGTATAAGGAGAATTATGAATGACAGGGAGTAAAAAAGAGGGAGTTAACAAAAAAAATCTAACTGCCGAGCAATATCAAGTCTGCCATTTGAAAGGAACCGAGGCTCCTTTCACGGGTAAATATTACAACCATACAGAAGCCGGCACATATAAGTGTGTTTGTTGTGGGGCTGAATTGTTTCGTTCTCAGGATAAGTATGATTCAGGCTCGGGTTGGCCAAGCTACATAAGGCCTTTTCATCCTGCAGCAGTAAAGGAAGTGATTGATAATTCACATGGTTTACAGCGTCTTGAGATTCAGTGCAGACAGTGTGAGGCGCATTTAGGCCATGTTTTTCTAGATGGTCCGCAGCCAACTGGGTTGCGATATTGCATAAATTCAGCTGCCTTAATATTCGAGCATGAAAGTAGTAAATAAGTTTTTTAAAATAAATTTAAAAACTTTAAGGAAGGCTGTTGACATTGTAAGAGAGGCGAGTAGAATGCCCATCTCTGGTGACACAGACGGAAGAGCAAGAAGGGTTTGTAGGTCACACGTTCTTTAAAAATTGAAGCCAAGCAATAAGTGTGGGCACTTCGGTCGATTACCTTAGACTTGTTAAAAGCAAGAATAAGCAAGATCGATGATAGTGACTTTGAGTAGATGTAAAAATCGCTAAGTGATTATGATCGAGTACAGAGATTAAATTTCCAAGATTTGAAGTGGAGAGTTTGATCCTGGCTCAGATTGAACGCTGGCGGCATGCTTAACACATGCAAGTCGAACGGCAGCACAGTGCGTAGCAATACGTATGGGTGGCGAGTGGCGGACGGGTGAGTAACACGTAGGAATCTGCCCTGTAGAGGGGGATAACCCGAGGAAACTCGGGCTAATACCGCATAATCTCTGAGGAGTAAAGCTGGGGCAACCTGGCGCTATGGGAGGAGCCTGCGTCTGATTAGCTAGTTGGTGGGGTAAAGGCCTACCAAGGCGACGATCAGTAGGTGGTCTGAGAGGATGATCACCCACATTGGGACTGAGACACGGCCCAAACTCCTACGGGAGGCAGCAGTGGGGAATATTGGACAATGGGGGCAACCCTGATCCAGCAATGCCGCGTGTGTGAAGAAGGCCTTCGGGTTGTAAAGCACTTTAGGCGGGGAAGAAGGTTAGTAGTTTAAGAGATGACTAATTTGACGGTACCCGCAGAATAAGCACCGGCTAACTCTGTGCCAGCAGCCGCGGTAATACAGAGGGTGCAAGCGTTAATCGGATTTACTGGGCGTAAAGGGCGCGTAGGTGGTTGTGTAAGTGAGATGTGAAATCCCCGGGCTTAACCTGGGAACTGCATCTTATACTGTGCAGCTTGAGTGCAATAGAGGGTAGTGGAATTTCCGGTGTAGCGGTGAAATGCGTAGATATCGGAAGGAACACCAGTGGCGAAGGCGGCTACCTGGATTGACACTGACACTGAGGCGCGAGAGCGTGGGGAGCAAACAGGATTAGATACCCTGGTAGTCCACGCTGTAAACGATGATAACTAGATGTTGGGCAGCTTAGACTGTTCAGTATCGCAGCTAACGCGATAAGTTATCCGCCTGGGGAGTACGGTCGCAAGATTAAAACTCAAAGGAATTGACGGGGGCCCGCACAAGCGGTGGAGCATGTGGTTTAATTCGATGCAACGCGAAGAACCTTACCTACCCTTGACATCCAGAGAAGACTGCAGAGATGCGGTTGTGCCGAAAGGAACTCTGAGACAGGTGCTGCATGGCTGTCGTCAGCTCGTGTTGTGAGATGTTGGGTTAAGTCCCGTAACGAGCGCAACCCTTATCCTTAGTTGCCATCATTTAGTTGGGGACTCTAAGGAGACTGCCGGTGATGAACCGGAGGAAGGCGGGGACGACGTCAAGTCATCATGGCCTTTATGGGTAGGGCTACACACGTGCTACAATGGTCAGTACAGAGGGCAGCGAAAGCGCGAGCTGGAGCCAATCCCGAAAAGCTGATCGTAGTCCGGATCGGAGTCTGCAACTCGACTCCGTGAAGTCGGAATCGCTAGTAATCGCGAATCAGAATGTCGCGGTGAATACGTTCCCGGGCCTTGTACACACCGCCCGTCACACCATGGGAGTGGGTTGTACCAGAAGTAGGTAGTCTAACCTTCGGGGGGACGCTTACCACGGTATGGTTCATGACTGGGGTGAAGTCGTAACAAGGTAGCCGTAGGGGAACCTGTGGCTGGATCACCTCCTTACTAAATGAATAAGCAAGGTAAGCGACTGAGGTACCCACACTAATTGCTTGGTGGAAGAGAGAAATAAGAGCGTAGCGGGTCTGTAGCTCAGGTGGTTAGAGCGCACCCCTGATAAGGGTGAGGTCGGTAGTTCGAGTCTACCCAGACCCACCATTATCGAGACGTGAAGTGGCGAAACTACTACGGGGCCATAGCTCAGCTGGGAGAGCACCTGCCTTGCACGCAGGGGGTCGTCGGTTCGATCCCGACTGGCTCCACATCCAAGGGCACATACCCGAAGGATATTAATCACTGGAGTATAAGAGAGAATGGTTTAAGGTCTTTTTTGTACGCAGTGGGTAGTGTCTTTAGCAGATGATTACTCTGATCTTTAAAAATTTGGTGAAGTGATAAAGCAAGTAAGAAAGCACGAAAGTGTTTTGTTATAAGTTAAAAAATCTAACGAATAATGAAATGCGGACGTACAGCTGTATTACAAGCAAATCAACTGAAAATAATGGGTGTTACTTATGTCAAAGGACATATAACGCAGTTAGATTTCGTGGTTATTATCAAGCGATGTTAAGTGATTGTCAGACGAGTAGTTATGTTCACACGTAACCGAATCTGTTTGGTGATAGCAAGATTAGTATTGGATGTTAGTAATTATTGAAACGACTTGGGGTTATATGGTCAAGTAATTAAGTGCACACGGTGGATGCCTAGGCAGTAGAAGGCGAAGAAAGACGTGTTAGCCTGCGAAAAGCTTCGGGGAGCTGGCAAATAAGCATTGATCCGGAGATATCTGAATGGGGAAACCCGGCTCGCAAGAGTCATCCTTAACTGAATACATAGGTTAAGGAAGCAAACCTGGAGAACTGAAACATCTCAGTACCCAGAGGAAAAGAAATCAACCGAGATTTCCTGAGTAGTGGCGAGCGAAAGGGAAAGAGCCCAGTTACAACAATTTTATACGATTTAGGAGAATGGTTTGGAAAAGCCAGCGACACAGGGTGATAGCCCCGTACTTGAAAAGTCGTATAAGAGGGTAACGAAGAGTAGGTCGGGACACGTGAAATCCTGATTGAATATGGGGGGACCATCCTCCAAGGCTAAATACTCTCTACTGACCGATAGTGAACCAGTACCGTGAGGGAAAGGCGAAAAGAACCGCGGAGAGCGGAGTGAAATAGAACCTGAAACCGTGTGCATACAAGCAGTGGGAGCAAGCTAGTAATAGTCTTGTGACTGCGTACCTTTTGTATAATGGGTCAGCGAGTTAATTGCATTGGCAAGCTTAACCGAATAGGGGAGGCGAAGGGAAACCGAGTCTTAATAGGGCGATAAGTCGATGTGATTAGACCCGAAACCGAGCGATCTATCCATGGCCAGGATGAAGGTTAGGTAACACTGACTGGAGGTCCGAACCCACATCTGTTGAAAAAGATGGGGATGAGTTGTGGATAGGAGTGAAAGGCTAATCAAGCTCGGAGATAGCTGGTTCTCCTCGAAAGCTATTGAGGTAGCGCCTCGTGTGATTACTCTTGGGGGTAGAGCACTGTGCCGGCTAGGGGGCCTTTAAGGGCTTACCAAACCGATGCAAACTACGAATACCGAGAAGTACAGCACGGGAGACACACGGCGGGTGATAAGGTCCGTCGTGAAGAGGGACACAGCCCAGACCGACAGCTAAGGTCCCAAAGTGATAGTTAAGTGGGAAACGATGTGAGAAGTCCGAGACAGCCAGGAGGTTGGCTTAGAAGCAGCCATCCTTTAAAGAAAGCGTAATAGCTCACTGGTCGAGTCGGCTTGCGCGGAAGATGTAACGGGGCTAAAACTATCCACCGAAGCTTCGGATTTGAACTAGTTTACTAGTTTGAGTGGTAGAGGAGCGTTCTGTAAGCCTGTGAAGGTGCATTGAGAAGTGTGCTGGAGGTATCAGAAGTGCGAATGCTGACATGAGTAACGATAATGCGGGTGAAAAACCCGCACGCCGTAAATCCAAGGTTTCCTGCGCCACGCTAATCGGCGCAGGGTGAGTCGGCCCCTAAGGCGAGGCAGAAATGCGTAGTCGATGGGAAACGGGTTAATATTCCCGTACTTAGTAGTATTGCGAAGGAATGACGGAGAAGGCTAAATTGGCCGGGTGTTGGTAGTCCTGGTTTAAGCATGTAGGGAGAGGTCTTAGGCAAATCCGGGACCTTGTTAATTCTGAGATGTGATGACGAGTTATCTTTTAGATAATGAAGTAATTGATGCCAAGCTTCCAAGAAAAGTTTCTAAGCTTAAGATACTATTGAACCGTACCGAAAACCGACACAGGTGGATGAGTAGAGAATACTAAGGCGCTTGGGAGAACTCGGGTGAAGGAACTAGGCAAAATAGCACCGTAACTTCGGGAGAAGGTGTGCCACTGGTACGTGAAGGTTTTTACAACTGGAGCCGAAAGTGGTTGCAATAGTCAGGGGGTTGCGACTGTTTAATAAAAACACAGCACTCTGCGAACTCGGAAGAGGAAGTATAGGGTGTGACGCCTGCCCGGTGCTGGAAGGTTAATTGATGGGGTTATTGCACGCAAGTGTGAGAAGCTCTTGATCGAAGCCCCAGTAAACGGCGGCCGTAACTATAACGGTCCTAAGGTAGCGAAATTCCTTGTCGGGTAAGTTCCGACCTGCACGAATGGCGTAACGACAGCCCCGCTGTCTCCACCCGAGACCCAGTGAAGTTGAATTTGCTGTGAAGATGCAGTGTACCCGCGGCAAGACGGAAAGACCCCGTGCACCTTTACTATAGCTTTGCACTGGACTTTGAGTTTTCCTGTGTAGGATAGGTGGGAGGCTATGAAGCTGACGCGCTAGCGTTAGTGGAGCCAACCTTGAAATACCACCCTGGAACACTTGGAGTTCTAACCTGGTCCCGTAATCCGGGATGGGGACAGTGCATGGTGGGTAGTTTGACTGGGGCGGTCTCCTCCTAAAGAGTAACGGAGGAGCACGAAGGTACTCTCAGTGCGGTCGGAAATCGCACGTTGCGTGTAAGAGCGGAAGAGTGCTTGACTGTGAGACTGACGGGTCGAGCAGGTGCGAAAGCAGGTTCTAGTGATCCGGTGGTTCTGAATGGAAGGGCCATCGCTCAACGGATAAAAGGTACGCCGGGGATAACAGGCTGATACCGCCCAAGAGTTCATATCGACGGCGGTGTTTGGCACCTCGATGTCGGCTCATCACATCCTGGGGCTGAAGCAGGTCCCAAGGGTATGGCTGTTCGCCATTTAAAGTGGTACGCGAGCTGGGTTTAGAACGTCGTGAGACAGTTCGGTCCCTATCTGCCGTGGGCGTTAGAGATTTGAGGGGGGTTGCTCCTAGTACGAGAGGACCGGAGTGAACGAACCTCTGGTGTACCGGTTGTCATGCCAATGGCACTGCCGGGTAGCTATGTTCGGAAAGGATAACCGCTGAAAGCATCTAAGCGGGAAACCTGCCCCAAGATGAGATCTCTCGGACCGTAAGGTTCCTAAAGGTTTGTTGAAGACTACAACGTTGATAGGTTGGATGTGGAAGTGCAGCAATGTATGAAGCTTACCAATACTAATTGACCGTGAGGCTTGACCATATAACACCCAAGTGGTTTTGACTTGGAATACAGAGTCTTACTTGCAGAAACAAAAACACTTCACCAATTCGGGGCATATGATGAGAATTTTAAAACGATTTGAGTCTTGTGAACCAAAACAGTTAGTTTGCCTGGCGACAATGGCGAGCTGGAACCACCTGATCCCATCTCGAACTCAGAAGTGAAACAGCTCCGCGCCGATGATAGTGTGGATCTTCCTATGCGAAAGTAGGTCATTGCCAGGCCCTTTACAACGAAAACCCCTTACAGAGAAATCTGTACGGGGTTTTTTATTTTCTGAACAATTATCTTTCCCTGTCAATTATGTTTATAATTTAGTCTTAATTTAGATGCGAGGCTGTTATGAGTCGTGCGCGCAAAGAAAATTATCGTCTTGCTCCGAATGAATTGCATGCTTTGCTTGATAAGATCCAAGAAGACTATAAACAGAACAAGGCATTTGCTGTTGATGAGGGTTTTGTTGAAGTAAAAAATAGCCAACATAGTCTAAACCAGCAAGTTAATTATTTCTCCGTGCAGCCAAGTGATCATAATGATAAGCGCCAATTTATTGTTTTTCGCATCAATAAAGATGCGGCATCTCTCGATAATGAAAACCAACTCCCTTATGTTGGCGAAGTTCTTCGTAACTTTTTGAAAGAGAATAAATATAAAAACGCAATGCTTTTGATCCCTCTGCGACAGTGTAGAGATTTTGGAAAAGTAAATTTTTTAAAAAAAGCAAGACGACAACATATTATCTTGTTAGAAGTCGATCTTTCTGCTCGCACAATAGTGGCTCATGATTCACAAAGTAAGACTCGCTATCGATTTTATCCAGATAAGTTAAAAGATATTGCTAAAGAGCTTGGTTTTCGCTATGACTCTGCTCGTGATTATCGCGCTTATAATACGCAAAAAAATGAGACATTATGTGGCTGGTTTGTGCGTCACTATATAATTGATATTCTCGAAAAAGGTAACTCGCAGCATCTAGATAAAATTGTTTTACGCGAAAGTGATTATGCAAATAAAGAAGAATATCTTAAAAAATGTATACCTAATTGGGTTTCTCAGAGTGAGGAACATCAGGGTGACCATGAAATTAGCGAGGACGAGGATCATTGGAATCGTCTCGATGGAGTTTAAATGCAGTTGCTAGTGGATATCGGAAATACAAACATAAAATGGGCTCAATTTGTTACTGAGCTGGGATCTCATAAATCCATCGGATATAAGAATCAAGATATCCAGAAACTACTCAATCAACAGTGGGGTAAGCTAGAGAAGCCCGCAGTTGTTTATGTTGCAAACGTTGGTTCTAGTGATATAGGCGTGGAGCTATCTAGATGGGTAGGAGAGAAATGGTCTTGCCCTTTGCATTTTATTAAATCAACAGCGTCAGCTGCGGGAGTAACAAACGGATATGATTTTCCGGAGCAATTAGGCGTCGACCGCTGGTTGGCAGTTATTGCAGCCTATAATATTTTTAAAACGGATGTTTGTGTATTTGATTGTGGTACGGCCATTACTCTGGATTTGGTAAATGCAAAAGGCTTATATCAGGGCGGATTGATTTTCCCGGGAATTTCATTGCTTCAGACAAGCTTAGTTGTAAATGCAGCTGGATGTATTGCCACACAATCTGGTAATTTAAATTTTAATAATCATATAGTTGCAACCAATACAAACGATGGTATTTTGTTAGGCAGCATTAATGCGGCGCTTTCAATTATCCAGTATCAGCGGATAAGATTGACAGAAGAGTTTCATTTAAACCCCACGTTTGTTATCACAGGCGGAGATGCCCCGCTCTTGCTTCTTTCATTGCCATCAGCCTATCACTATTTACCAGATCTTGTTTTGCAAGGCTTATCGCTACTTGTAAAAAATAATCGGTAAACAAGCGCTATTTTGATTGCTATAACATGAGTTATTGCATAGAATGGCCGCCGAATAATGATAGGGAATTACCTGTATATTGCTGGCGTAGCTCAGTTGGTAGAGCAACTGATTTGTAATCAGTAGGTCCCCAGTTCGAATCCGGGTGCCAGCACCAATGTTTGTAATACTAAATTAAGAAAGTTTTATTGTAGCTCCAAGCCACGCCAAATTTAAGTAAGATTTATGAAAAATAGATAGTATTGGTTGACATTGATGGTGTCCTGAAGCAAAATTCAGGGCCAAATTTTTTTGGAGGGGTTCCCGAGCGGTCAAAGGGATCAGACTGTAAATCTGCCGGCTCTGCCTTCGAAGGTTCGAATCCTTCCCCCTCCATTCCAAGATAAAGAGTAGACAAAGGACAGAAAAACAAGTGCGGGTGTAGTTCAATGGTAGAACTTCAGCCTTCCAAGCTGATAGCGTGGGTTCGATTCCCATCACCCGCTCCAGCTAAGAAGATAAACGGAGAAGCGACGGACAGAAACCGCCATTTATCCTCTGTCTTCTGAACGCCCACATAGCTCAGTCGGTAGAGCACTTCCTTGGTAAGGAAGAGGTCATCGGTTCGATTCCGATTGTGGGCACCAGTTAAAAGTTATGAGTGAAATAGAAAATGGGTAGTATCATCATTCTAGTTATGAAATAGCCAAAAATATTTTGTATAGGAGCTACTAGCGATGGCAAAAGCAGTATTTGAAAGAACGAAGCCGCACTTAAACGTAGGAACAATTGGTCACGTAGACCATGGTAAGACGACGTTGACAGCGGCCCTAACAAAGTGCATGGCGGAGAAATTTGGCGGAGAAGCATTAGGCTACGATCAAATTGATAAAGCGCCAGAAGAAAAAGCGCGTGGTATTACGATTGCGACAGCGCACGTTGAATATCAGTCAGACAACAGACATTATGCACACGTTGACTGCCCAGGCCATGCTGACTACGTTAAGAACATGATTACGGGCGCAGCGCAAATGGACGGAGCGATTTTAGTTTGTTCCGCGGCGGATGGTCCAATGCCACAAACCCGCGAGCACATTTTGTTGGCGCGTCAAGTGGGCGTACCTTACATTGTTGTGTTTTTGAATAAAGCCGACATGGTAGATGATAAAGAATTATTAGAACTTGTTGAAATGGAAGTAAGGGATTTATTAAGCAGTTATGATTTCCCAGGCGACAAGACACCGATCGTAATTGGTTCAGCATTAAAAGCATTAGAAGGCGATCAAAGCGAAATTGGTGTGCCAGCGATTCATAAGTTGGTTCAAGCGATGGATGAGTACTTCCCGCAACCAGAGCGTCAGATTGACAAACCGTTCTTGTTGCCAATTGAAGATGTATTCTCCATTTCAGGACGCGGCACGGTAGTGACTGGTCGTGTAGAAAGAGGAATTGTGAAGGTAGGTGAAGAACTTGAAATTATTGGTTTGAAACCAACTGTTAAGACAATATGTACGGGCGTGGAAATGTTCCGTAAGTTGTTAGATGAAGGTCGCGCAGGTGATAACGTTGGTGTGTTATTACGCGGTACGAAGCGAGAAGATGTTGAGCGTGGTCAAGTATTAGCGAAGCCGGGTTCAATTACACCGCATACGAAGTTTGAATCAGAAGTGTATGTGTTATCGAAAGATGAAGGTGGTCGTCATACACCATTCTTCAAAGGGTATCGCCCACAGTTTTACTTCCGCACCACTGACGTGACAGGTGAATGCCAGTTACCCGAAGGTGTAGAGATGGTAATGCCAGGTGATAACGTACAGATGGTAGTGACGTTGATTGCTCCGATCGCGATGGAAGAAGGCTTGCGCTTTGCTATTCGTGAAGGTGGTCGTACCGTCGGTGCTGGTGTTGTTGCAAAAGTTTTAGAGTAATTAGCGGAAGTTAGGCCAGTAGCTCAATTGGCAGAGCGTCGGTCTCCAAAACCGAAGGTCGGGGGTTCGAGGCCCTCCTGGCCTGCCATTGATAATTCAATAGGTAGGGCTAATTTAAGTTAATTATTTACTGATAAAGGCAACGCAACATGGCGTCGAGAATAGAAAACCAGAGTGAAACAAAGCTCAACTGGCTAAAATGGTTGGTTGTTGCTGTTTTAGTCGTTGCCGGTTTGGCCGCTAACTATTATTATAGCCAGCAGCCATGGCCGTTACGGTTATTGGGTTGGTTGTTTTTGTTAGCAGTTGCGGTTGCTGTTGCTTTTCAAACAAATCAAGGTAAGCAGTTACTAGATTTTTCGCGCGAGTCGCGGATTGAGCTTCGCAAAGTGGTGTGGCCAACACGCCAAGAAACAGTACAAATAACATTCCTTATTGCGAGTGTTGTAGTGCTGTTGTCGCTTGTGTTATGGGGAATCGATGGCGTGTTACTGCGCGTAATTGGTTGGTTAACAGGCCAAAGAGGATAAATTATGACAGATCAGAAAAAAAAGCGCTGGTATGTCGTTCATGCATACTCAGGCTTTGAGAATTATGTAAAGCAGGCGCTCAGCGAGCGTATTGTGTTGGAAGCCGTCGAGTATAAGTTCGGACAAATTTTAGTTCCTACTGAGGAAGTGGTTGAGCTGCGCGCGGGCCAAAAGCGTAAAAGTGAACGTAAATTCTTTCCAGGCTACGTTTTGGTTGAAATGGAAATGGATGATCAGACTTGGCACCTAGTTAGGTCTATACCAAAAGTACTAGGCTTTATCGGCGGCACAAGCGATAAGCCGGCACCCATTAGCCCAAAAGAAGCGGAAACCATCCTGCAGCGTATGCAAGATAGTACAGACAAGCCAAAACCAAAGATCTTATTCGAAATTGGTGAGTTGGTTCGTGTTATCGATGGCCCATTTGCAGACTTTAATGGTGCGGTTGAAGAAGTGAATTACGAAAAGAATCGGTTGCGTGTGGCGGTTCTTATTTTTGGTCGCTCCACTCCTGTGGAATTGCAGTTTGACCAAGTGGAAAAAGGTAGTTAATCAGGCCAATAAGGTGGTATCCTTATTGGTTGTTTTTTGTTAAACGGGGAGCTCTCAACAAGCGTTTGTACCCATAAGTGGAGTCGTTACAATGGCAAAGAAGGTAAAATCATTAATCAAGTTGCAAGTAAAAGGCGGTGCAGCTAACCCAAGTCCACCAGTTGGTCCTGCATTAGGACAACATGGTGTGAATATTATGGAATTCTGCAAGGCGTTTAATGCGCAGACACAGACACCTGACAGGCAAGGCAAGCCATTGCCTGTTGTTATTACTGTATTTGAAGATAGAAGCTTTACCTTTATCATCAAGACTCCACCCGCTTCCCATTTAATTAAAGAAGCAGCTGGTATTCCAAAAGGTAGTAGCGTGCCACACACTAATAAAGTGGGTAAGCTGACACGCAAGCAGTTAGAAGACGTTGCACGTATGAAAATGCCAGATTTGAATGCTGCTAGTATTGAAGCTGCAATGCGGTCTATTGCAGGTAGTGCGCGTAGTATGGGCGTTGAAGTGGAAGGGGGCGTATAATTATGGCTACATTATCAAAACGTATGCGTGCAGTCCGGGAAAAAGTACAACCTGGAAAGTTATATTCAGCACAAGAAGCGATTGCATTGTTAAAAGGTATGCCAAAAACAAAACTACGTGAAAGCGTTGATATTAGCGTTAATTTGGGCGTAGATCCGCGTAAATCTGACCAGGCTATTCGTGGTGCGGTTTTATTACCAAAGGGTACCGGAAAAGAAATTCGTGTTGCTGTATTTACTTCAGCAGCTCACGCTGATGCTGCTAAAAAAGCGGGTGCTGATATCGTTGGTATGGAAGATTTGGCTGAGAAAGTTAAAGCGGGTGAAATGAATTTTGATATCGTTATTGCTTCGCCAGATGCGATGCGCATCGTGGGTCAATTAGGTCAAATTCTCGGTCCCCGTGGTTTAATGCCAAATCCAAAAGATGGTACGGTAACGGCCGATGTTGCTGGTGCAGTTAAAAATGCCAAAATGGGTCAAGTTAGATATCGTACCGATAAAGGCGGAATTATTCATTGCACAATCGGTAAAATTGATTTTGATGCGGCAGATTTAACCCAAAACCTGGAAGCTATTTTGGCTGCTTTAAAGAAGGCGAAGCCAAATAGTGCGAAAGGAGTTTACTTTAAGAAAGTAACGCTTTCGAGCACAATGGGTCCAGGTTTGCAGCTTGATGTTTCAAGCGTAGCTGTATAGTTAATTGAGAAAACCCACTGCTATTACAGGGTGGGCGTAAAAGACTTTGTGGGTATGACGAATTCTTGCCTCGCGAATAATGCGAGGTGTGCTTGCGCCATTACCCGTCAAAGACCGTGGGCGCTATATGCTTAATCAACTGTTAGATCATACTGTTTCTTAAGTTATGAGATGACGTTAGCCGACGCAGACGGTAATGCCAAGTGTGGTATTGCTGTACGTTAGTAGATATTGTTAATTATTTAGCAATATCATCCTGCCGCAATGCGATGTGCAAAGTGCAGGACCAGGTTATGGAGGTGTTTGAGTGACCCTGAGACTAGAAGATAAAAAAGCCATTGTTGCTGAGGTGGCGCAGGTTGCCAAGCAGGCTACAGCTGTCGTTGCTGCTGAATATAGCGGTTTGACAGTATCACAGTTGACTGCTTTACGTAAGTCAGCGCGTGAGTCGGGTGTGTATATGCGCGTAGTGCGTAACACTCTCGCTAGCCGAGCGTTTGAAGGAACAAACTTTGCTTGTATGCAATCAGCATTAGTTGGGCCATTAGTATTGGCATTTTCGAAAGAAGAGCCAAGCGCTGCGGCGCGTTTAATTAGAGACTTTGCTAAGACTTGTGATAAGTTGCAAGTAAAGGCACTATCTGTTGAAGGAAAATTACTTCCAGCGACAGATCTTGCTGTATTAGCAAGCCTACCAACACGCAACGAAGCAATTTCCCAATTGATGTCAGTGATGCTCGGACCTATTACTAAGTTCGTTCGTACACTAGCAGAACCTCATGGCAAATTGGTACGTACAATAGCAGCTGTTCGCGATCAAAAGCAGCAGTCCGCTTAAATTAAGATTAATGTTTAACTGAGTTGGAGTGATGAAAATCATGGCCGTAAGCAAAGAAGATATTTTACAAGCTATTTCCGATATGAGCGTTATGGATGTTGTTGAATTAATCAAGTCCATGGAAGATAAATTTGGTGTTTCTGCCGCTGCTGCTGTTGCAGCTGCTGCTCCAGCTGCTGCTGCCGCTGCAGTTGAAGAAAAAACCGAATTCAACGTTGTAATGACCAAAGCGGGCGACAACAAAATCAATGTGATCAAAGCTATTCGTACAATCACAGGCCTTGGCTTGAAAGAAGCTAAGGATCTTGTTGAGTCAGCACCTACTAATGTTAAAGAAGGTGTTAACAAAGCTACAGCCGCTGACATTAAGAAGCAGCTGGAAGAAGCAGGAGCAACTGTTGAAGTTAAATAATAACTTTTTCATAAATAATTTCGTATTATTTAGCTGATTAAGTTACGGCCGGTGGCTTTATACCTCCGGCCTTTTCTATTTTCTCTTCCTAGTTTGTGATAGGAAGAGAAATATTTAGGCACGCTTTATCGATAAATCACGCAGAGGTACTTTAAATGGGTTCAATGTACTCATACACTGAGAAAAAGCGAATTCGTAAAGATTTTGGTAAACATCCCAGTACCATCGAGACGCCACCATTACTTGAGCTACAGCTGGAGTCCTATTACAAATTTTTGCAAGCTGGTGTTGATTCCAAGCATTTGGGATCACAGGGGCTGCACGGTGCATTTAGATCGGTATTTCCGATCACCAGTTTTTCTGGTAATGCTGAATTAGAATATGTTAGTTATCGCCTAGGCGAACCTGTTTTTGACGTTAAAGAATGCAAAATGCGCGGTTTGACCTATGGTGCATCATTGCGCGTGAAGGTTCGTCTAGTTCACTACGATAAAGAATCAGGTGAAGACAGTAAAGTTGTTAAAGATGTAAAAGAACAAGAAGTTTACATGGGCGAAATCCCATTGATGACTGAGCATGGTACCTTTGTAATTAATGGTACTGAGCGCGTTATTGTTTCTCAATTGCACCGTTCCCCAGGTGTGTTCTTTGAGCATGATCGTGGTAAAACGCACTCTTCAGGAAAGTTGTTATTTTCAGCTCGCGTTATTCCTTATCGCGGATCATGGTTGGATTTTGAGTTTGATCCTAAAGATTGCATTTATGTGCGTATTGATAGACGTCGTAAATTGCCAGCAACTATTTTGTTGCGTGCATTAGATTATACAGTAGAAGAAATCTTAGCGATTTTCTTCGAGAATAACGTGTACCACATTCAGGATGGCGAGTTTAGCTTGGATTTAATTCCAGAACGTTTGCGTGGAGAAATTGCGCCGTTCGAAATTAAGAAAGCGGGTAAAGTCATTGTTGAAAAAGGTCGTCGTATTACTGTTCGCCATATTCAGCAACTAGAAAAAGCAAAAGTTAATAGCCTAGATGTGCCAGCAGATTATTTGCACGGCAAAGTATTAGCAAAAACAGTTATTGATAAAGCCAGTGGTGAAATCCTAGCGAATGCTAACGATCTGATAACTAATGATATGTTAAAAGCATTTGTTGCTGCCAAGGTTAAGTCGTTTGAAACGCTGTACATTAACGACATTGACCACGGTTCATACATGTCAGATACGTTGCGTGTTGATCCTACAACCAATCCACTAGAAGCGTTGGTTGAAATCTATCGCATGATGCGCCCAGGTGAGCCACCAACAAAAGATGCTGCAGAAGCCCTCTTTAAGAACTTATTCTTTGCGCCAGAGCGTTATGATTTATCTGACGTCGGTCGAATGAAGTTTAATCGTCGCGTTGGTCGTAAAGACGAAGATGGTCCGGGTGTATTAACGAAAGACGATATTATTGATGTCTTAAAAACATTGATTAGTATTCGTAACGGCGAAGGCGTAGTTGATGATATCGATCACTTGGGTAACCGTCGCGTACGTAGCGTAGGTGAAATGACGGAAAATCAATTCCGTGTTGGTTTGGTGCGAGTTGAGCGTGCGGTTAAAGAACGTTTGAGCTTAGCTGAATCTGAAAATCTAATGCCACAAGATTTAATTAATGCAAAACCAATCACAGCTGCAATCAGAGAGTTCTTTGGTTCAAGCCAGTTATCCCAGTTTATGGATCAAAACAATCCGTTATCTGAGATTACGCACAAACGTCGTGTTTCTGCATTAGGGCCTGGCGGTTTGACAAGAGAGCGTGCAAGTTTCGAAGTTCGTGACGTGCATCCAACTCACTACGGCCGTGTTTGTCCGATTGAAACACCTGAAGGTCCAAACATTGGTTTGATTAACTCCTTGGCTGTTTATGCAAGAACCAACGCATTTGGTTTCTTAGAAACCCCATATCGCAAAGTAATTAATAATAAAGTGACAGACGATGTTGTGTTCTTGTCTGCAATTGAAGAAAGCGAATATGTTATTGCTCAGGCCAATGCAACAACCGATGGCAAAGGCAAATTGATTGATGCATTAGTGCCTGTTCGTCACAAAGATGAATTTACATTAATGACGCCTGATCGCGTGCAGTTTATGGATGTATCGCCAAAACAGATTGTTTCTGTTGCTGCGGCGCTGATCCCATTCCTTGAGCATGATGATGCAAACCGTGCGTTGATGGGTTCAAACATGCAACGTCAAGCTGTACCAACACTGATTACTGAAAAACCATTAGTTGGTACCGGTATGGAGCGTATTGTTGCGAAAGACTCCGGTGTAACCGAAGTTGCTAGACGTGGCGGTATTATTGATTACGTTGATGCCTCCCGTATCGTTGTTCGCGTTAATGATGACGAAGCAGAAACAGGTTCAACCGGTGTTGATATCTACAATCTGACTAAATACACCCGCACTAACCAAGATACTTGTATTAACCAAAAACCATTAGTTCAAATCGGCGATACTATCGCACGCGGCGACGTATTGGCGGATGGTCAGTCTACAGATTTAGGTGAGTTAGCATTAGGTCAAAACCTTCTTGTGGCATTTATGCCATGGAATGGTTACAACTTTGAAGACTCCATCTTAATTTCAGAACGTGTTGTTCAAGAAGATCGTTTTACCAGTATTCATATCGAAGAATTAACTTGCGTTGCGCGTGATACCAAATTAGGTGTCGAAGAAATCACAGCGGATATTCCAAACGTTGGCGAAAGTGCACTCGGTAAGTTAGATGATTGCGGTATCGTTTACATTGGTGCAGAAGTGAAATCAGGTGATATCTTAGTTGGTAAAGTGACACCAAAAGGTGAAACCCAGCTAACGCCGGAAGAGAAGCTCTTGCGCGCGATCTTCGGTGAAAAAGCATCAGATGTAAAAGATACGTCATTGCGTGTGCCAACCGGAATGGAAGGTACGGTGATTGATGTCCAAGTCTTTACACGCGAAGGTGTCGAGAAAGATACACGTGTACTCGACATTGAAAAGAGCGAGTTAGATAAAGCAAAACAAGATTTAACCGACGAATTACGTATCCGTGAAAACGACGTATTCCAGCGTATCGAGAAGTTATTGCTAAATAAACTGGCCGATGGTGGTCCCGCTAAATTGAAAAAAGGTACGAAAATTACCAAAGCCTATTTAACTGAAACCCCACGTGAAAAATGGTTTGAGATTCGTTTACGTGATGATACAGCAAACTCACAACTTGAAGCTGCGGCTAAACAGTTGAAGCAAGAACGGTTAGAGTTTGAAAAAGCTTACGAAGCGAAACGTAACAAGATTACCCAAGGCGATGATTTAGCGCCAGGCGTCTTGAAAATCGTAAAAGTGTATATGGCTGTTAAGCGTCGTGTGCAGCCAGGGGATAAAATGGCGGGCCGTCACGGTAATAAAGGTGTTATTTCGACGATTGTTCCTGTCGAAGATATGCCTTATATGGCTGATGGTACTTCTGTTGATATCGTCTTAAATCCATTGGGCGTACCTTCTCGTATGAACATTGGGCAAGTTCTTGAAACCCACTTGGGTTGGGCAGCAAAAGGATTAGGCCTAAAGATCGGCAAGATGATTGAAGAGCAGCAATCTGTTAAGAATATTCGTACATTCTTAGGCTCTATCTATAATACTGATGGACGTAAAGAAAATATTAATAGCTTGAGTGACGATGAAGTTGTTAGTTTGGCGAAAAACTTGCGTGGCGGTGTCCCTATGGCTACCCCAGTATTTGATGGTGCAAGTGAAGAAGAAATTAAAGCTATGCTGAAATTAGCTGATCTTCCTGAAAGCGGTCAAACTTGGCTTTACAATGGTCGTACCGGCGATATGTTCGAACGTCCTGTGACGGTTGGTTATATGTATATGATGAAGCTAAATCACTTGGTTGACGACAAAATGCATGCTCGTTCAACTGGCTCTTATAGTTTAGTCACGCAACAACCGTTAGGCGGTAAGGCACAGTTTGGTGGTCAGCGCTTCGGTGAAATGGAAGTATGGGCACTTGAAGCATATGGTGCAGCATACACGTTACAAGAAATGCTTACTGTCAAATCCGATGACGTGGGTGGCCGTACTAAGATGTATAAAAACATCGTAGATGGCGATCATTACATGGAGTCGAGTATGCCGGAAGCTTTCAACGTGCTGATCAAAGAAATTCGTTCACTAGGTATCAACATAGAGCTTGAGTAGATGAAAATTATATCTCTCCTTTGCTGTGCGTGAGGGGGAGATAAGAGATACCTGGATATTTTGTAGCTAAATTAAGATTGTAATTAGGGGGAATAGCCTTGAGAGATTTACTGAATCTAGTAAAGCAGCAAACACAATTAGAAGAGTTTGATGCGATTCACATCGGTCTCGCGTCTCCGGATATGATTCGTTCCTGGTCTTATGGCGAAGTTAAGAAGCCTGAAACCATTAACTATCGTACTTTTAAGCCGGAGCGAGATGGCTTGTTCTGTGCAAAGATCTTTGGTCCCGTTAAGGATTATGAATGCTTATGCGGTAAGTATAAGCGTCTTAAACACCGCGGTGTTATTTGTGAAAAGTGTGGCGTTGAAGTTACTTTATCAAAAGTACGTCGCGATCGCATGGGTCATATCGAGTTGTCCAGCCCAATCGCCCATATTTGGTTTTTACGTTCTTTGCCATCACGTATAGGTTTGTTACTTGATATCACATTGCGTGATATTGAACGTGTTTTATATTTTGAAGCATATGTTGTCATTGATCCAGGTATGACACAGTTAGAACGCGGTCAGTTGCTTTCTGAAGAAGCATATTATGATGCAATCGAAGAATATGGTGATGAGTTTGATGCCCGTATGGGTGCTGATGCGGTTCAAGAGTTATTGAAGGCATTAGATCTCGAAGCTGAGATTAATAAAATTCGTGAAGATATTGTTGGTACCACTTCGGAAGCAAAACTGAAGAAGTTGACCAAACGCTTAAAGTTGATGGAAGCTTTTTTATCCTCTGGGAATAAACCAGAATGGATGGTGTTAACTGTATTGCCTGTGCTACCACCTGATTTGCGTCCACTTGTACCACTTGATGGTGGCAGATTTGCAACATCGGATTTGAATGATCTTTATCGTCGAGTTATTAATCGTAATAACCGTTTGAAGCGTTTGTTAGATTTAAATGCGCCTGACATCATCGTTCGTAACGAAAAACGTATGTTGCAAGAGTCCGTTGACGCATTATTAGATAATGGCCGTCGTGGTCGAGCAATTACGGGTTCAAACAAGCGTCCATTAAAATCACTTGCTGACATGATTAAAGGTAAGCAAGGTCGTTTCCGTCAAAATCTTTTGGGTAAACGCGTAGATTACTCGGGTCGTTCTGTTATTGTGGTGGGTCCTACCTTAAGACTGCATCAGTGTGGTTTGCCAAAGAAAATGGCGTTAGAGCTATTTAAGCCATTTATTTTTAGTCGGTTACAATATCAAGGCATGGCATCAACCATTAAAGCAGCCAAGAAAATGGTTGATCGCGAAGATCCAGCAGTATGGGATATTTTGGAACAAGTAATTCGTGAACACCCTGTGTTGCTAAACCGCGCACCTACATTGCACCGTCTTGGTATTCAAGCATTTGAACCTACCTTGATTGAAGGTAAAGCTATTCAGTTGCACCCACTCGTGTGTACCGCATACAACGCGGACTTCGACGGAGACCAAATGGCTGTTCATATTCCATTGTCTTTAGAGGCACAGCTTGAAGCACGTTCTTTGATGATGTCGACGAATAATATTTTGTCTCCAGCTAACGGCGAACCAATTATCGTGCCTTCACAAGACGTCGTCTTGGGGCTTTACTATTTAACTCGTTCACGTATTAACGCGCGTGGCGAAGGTATGTTATTTAGTGATACCAATGAAGTGCATCGTGCTTATGAAAGCAAACAAGTTGAGTTGCACGCAAAAGTAAAAGCACGTATTAAAGAATTTTTACACGATGGTAACGGTGGCTTTAAAGAAAATATTCGTTTAGTAGAAACAACTGTTGGCCGTGCATTGTTATCTGAACTTTTACCAAAAGGGTTGTCATTCGATTTAGTGAATCGTGCAATGACCAAGAAATCTATTTCTAGCATCATTAACGTTTGCTATCGTGATGTTGGCTTGAAAGCGACAGTTATTTTTGCTGATCAATTGATGTATATGGGTTTCCATTACGCAACTAAGTCTGGGGTATCGATTGGTGTAAATGATTTAGCTATTCCAAAAGACAAGGGCGAAATCGTTGCACAAGCAGAGGAAGAAGTTGGCAAGATTCAGGCGCAATATGCATCTGGTTTAGTTACCCAAGGTGAGCGTTATAACAAAGTTGTCGATATTTGGTCTCGCACGAATGATCAAGTAGCAAAAGCAATGATGAATCAGTTGTCTACCGAAATAGTGAAGGATGCGAAAGGTCAGAAAGTTTCACAAGAATCCTTTAATTCTATTTACATGATGGCAGATTCCGGTGCGAGAGGCTCGGCAGCACAGATTCGTCAGTTGGCCGGTATGCGAGGCTTGATGGCTAAACCAGATGGCTCAATTATTGAAACGCCAATTACGGCTAACTTCCGTGAAGGTTTGAACGTATTACAATACTTTATTTCTACTCACGGTGCACGTAAAGGTCTTGCGGATACCGCTCTTAAAACAGCAAACTCTGGTTATTTGACTCGACGCCTAGTTGACGTTGCTCAGGATCTTGTTATTACCGAGGAAGATTGCGGTACTAGCCAAGGTGTGACAATGAATCCGCTGATTGAAGGCGGCGATGTTGTAGAGCCATTGCATGAGCGTGTGCTGGGTCGTGTAACGGCACAAGAAGTGGTTGAGCCTATCTCAGGTAAAGTGCTCGCACCAGTTGGCACGCTGTTGGATGAAAAATGGGTGGCTGAGTTAGAAGAAGCAACTGTCGACTCCGTATTCGTTCGCTCCCCAATTACCTGCGAATCACGTTATGGTATTTGTTCCGCTTGCTACGGTCGTGATTTAGCACGTGGTCATCGCGTTAATATTGGCGAAGCGGTTGGAGTTATTGCGGCACAGTCGATCGGTGAACCAGGTACGCAGTTAACCATGAGAACCTTCCACATCGGTGGTGCGGCATCTCGAGCGACAGCGGCTAACAATGTTCAAGTGAAGATGGCTGGTAAGGTTAAACTACATAATATTAAGATTATTCAGCATCATAGCGGTAAATTTATTGCAGTATCCCGCTCAGGGGAGTTTGCTGTTGTTGATGAGCATGGCCGCGAACGTGAACGCTATAAGATCCCGTATGGTGCGGAATTGTCCGTAGCTGATGGATCTAGAGCTGAAGCAGGGCAGATTGTTGCTAACTGGGATCCGCATAGCCACCCAGTTATTACTGAAGTGGGCGGTAAGATTAAGTTTGCCGACATGGTTGATGGTGTCACGATGAACCGCCAAACTGATGAAATGACCGGCCTTAGTAGTATCGTGATTACCGATCCGAAGCAGCGCAGCTCCAGCGGTAAGGAATTGAAACCAATGATAAAATTGGTGGATGATCATGGTGATGATGTGTTCTTGGCAGGTACTAATATGCCAGCCCAGTACTTCTTGCCACCAGATGCTGTAGTTAACTTTGAAGATGGTGCCCGCGTAAAAGTCGGTGACGTTATTGCAAGAATTCCACAAGAAACGTCAAAAACCCGCGATATTACCGGGGGCTTACCACGCGTAGCCGACCTATTTGAGGCACGTAGACCGAAAGATCCTTCGATTTTGGCGGAAATATCTGGTATAGTCAGCTTCGGCAAAGAAACCAAAGGCAAGCGCCGCCTCGTTATTACTGCAACAACAGGTGAAGTTCACGAAGAATTGATTCCAAAATGGCGTCATGTAAGTGTATTTGAAGGCGAACATGTTGAAAAAGGTGAGGTCATCGCTGAAGGCTCACTGAATCCACATGATATCTTGCGCTTATTGGGAACAAATGCATTAGCAAACTTTATCGTAAACGAAGTACAAGATGTCTATCGTTTGCAGGGTGTAAAAATTAACGACAAGCATATTGAGGTTATTATTCGTCAAATGTTGCGCAAGGTTATTGTTGCGCATGCAGGCGATACCAACTTCTTGAAAGGCGAGCAAATAGAGTTTAGTTTATTGCGTGAAGAAAACGCTAAGGTCATGAAAGAAGGTAAGTTACCGGCCCGTCATGAGTTTGTTTTACTGGGTATTACCAAAGCGTCGTTAGCAACAGAATCGTTTATTTCTGCTGCGTCTTTCCAAGAAACTACGCGTGTCTTAACAGAGGCTGCTGTCAGTGGAAAAATAGACGAGCTGAGAGGTCTGAAAGAAAACGTTATTGTTGGCCGTTTAGTTCCAGCGGGCACGGGATTAGCGTATCATGCTGGACGTAAAATAAAAAAACATCCTCAGCCTCATCGTGAACGTAGCGAACGAGTTGAAGATTGATAGGTAGGAAATAGCTATTACTGCGTTAGCTTTATTGCTAACGTAGTGAATAGATAAGAATAAATAACATACAGTAGTGTAAGATAGCGATAACAGTAAAAAAGGACTAAGAGTTTAAGTTTAGTGTCCCTCTTTTTGCGATTCATATTATCATCATTAGCTAAAAAGGGCTTTCAAAAGCCCCAATTTAGATAGAGTGTGATGTTTCTGCAAAAAATAAGCAAAGTTATTGAGATAACTTGATAACTGGACTTGACATCGAGCGTACTCCTTTTTAGAATCGCGCCTCCTCCTAAAAAAGTTAGGAGAGACAGTGCTACATTATTATTTTAATTTTTAGATATATAACTGTAATAAGGCTGGAGTTTTAGGAATGCCAACGATTAATCAACTTGTGCGAAAGCCACGAGCCCCAAAGACGGTCAAGTCTACCGTCCCTCATTTGGCTGGTTGCCCACAGAAACGTGGTGTGTGTACCCGTGTGTATACAACAACACCTAAGAAACCAAACTCAGCATTGCGTAAAGTAGCGCGTGTTCGTTTGACTAATGGCTCAGAAGTAACAGCGTATATTGGTGGTGAAGGCCACAACTTGCAAGAGCACTCGGTCGTATTAATTCGCGGCGGTCGCGTAAAAGACTTACCAGGTGTTCGTTATCACATTGTTCGTGGTAGTTTGGATACAGCCGGTGTGTCAGCTAGACGCAGAGGACGTTCGAAGTATGGTGCTAAAAAACCAAAATCATAGAACCTATAGTTGATTTCATACACGATTAAGTATTGATGGGAAAGAATAGCAATGCCAAGAAGAAAAGCTGCGATTAAAAGAGAAGTTTTGCCAGATCCGCTGTACGGTAGCGATCGTTTGGCTAAGTTTATTAACGTTATCATGCGTAGAGGCAAAAAGTCTCTTGCTGAAAATATTGTTTATGATGCATTGACAGAAGTGTCACGCCGCTTAAACAAAGATAAGCATGGTAAAAAAGACGGCTCTGGTGAGTCGGAAGGCGGCCGCTCTTCTGGTGGTGGCGCGGGTAAACTGAAGCCTGCTACAACAGCTCACAGTAAAGAAGGCTTAGATGTATTGGATAAAGCGTTAAATAACGTTCGCCCAACTGTTGAAGTAAAGTCACGCCGCGTTGGCGGTGCGACATACCAAGTGCCAATCGAAGTCGCAGTTGACCGCGGTTTGGCGTTAGCTATGCGCTGGGTTGTAAAAGCTGCTAAAGACCGATCTGAAAAAACAATGGTCTTAAGATTAGCCGCTGAAATTATGGATGCTCACGAAGGTCGCGGTACAGCGGTTAAGATTCGTGATGATATGCATAGAATGGCTAAAGCTAACCAAGCATTTGCACACTATCGTTGGTAAACAGGGGTATATACCGTGGCAAGAGCAACACCAATCGAGCATTATAGAAATATCGGCATTATGGCTCACATCGATGCGGGTAAAACAACGACTACAGAACGTGTTTTGTATTATACCGGCGTGTCTCACAAAATTGGTGAAGTGCATGAAGGCGCAGCTGTGATGGACTGGATGGAGCAAGAGCAAGAGCGTGGTATTACCATTACTTCTGCTGCAACCACCTGTTTCTGGTATGGCATGGATAAACAATTTCCACAGCACCGTATTAACATTATTGATACACCAGGGCACGTAGATTTTACAATTGAAGTTGAGCGTTCATTGCGTGTACTTGATGGCGCATGTGCTGTTCTTTGTGCGGTGAGCGGTGTTGAGCCACAAACAGAAACAGTATGGCGTCAGGCAAATCGTTATGGCGTGCCAAGAATTGGTTTCGTTAATAAAATGGATAGAGCTGGTGCAAATTTCTTGCGCGTAGTTAGTCAGGTACGTTCGCGTCTTGGCGCAAATGCAGTGCCTATTCAGTTACCAATTGGTGCTGAAGAAAATTTTGAAGGTGTTGTTGATCTTGTTCGTATGAAAGCAATCTACTGGAACGAAGAAAATAAAGGTATGACATACGAGGCACGTGAAATTTCAGCTGATATGTTAGAAGAATGCAAAAAGTGGCGTGAAACCATGGTTGAAGCAGCTGCGGAAGCAACCGAAGAGCTGATGCATAAATATCTTGACCAAGGTGAATTAACTGAGAAAGAAATTAAAGCTGGTTTGCGCATACGCACAATAAGAAACGAAATTATCCCGATGGTTTGTGGTTCTGCCTTTAAAAATAAAGGCGTACAAGCAATGCTCGATGGCGTGGTTGAATACTTGCCATCACCTGCTGATGTACCGGCTGTGACGGGTACTAAAGATGATGCAGCTGGCACTCCTATAGAAAGACATCCTGATGATAAAGAGCCTTTCTCCGCGCTAGCATTTAAAATTGCAACGGATCCGTACGTAGGGACATTGACTTATTTTCGCGTTTATTCGGGTGTGTTGAACTCTGGCGATACAGTATATAATCCAATTAAGGATAAAGATGAGCGCATCGGCCGTATATTGCAGATGCATGCAAACAATCGACAAGAAATTAAAGAAGTTCTTGCTGGTGATATTGCCGCGGCAGTGGGTCTAAAGAAAGTAACCACCGGTGATACTCTGTGCTCAACAGATGATGTCATCATCTTAGAAAGAATGGTATTCCCAGAGCCTGTTATTGCTGTTGCGGTTGAGCCTAAGACTAAAGCAGACCAAGAAAAAATGGGTCTCGCTCTAGGAAAATTAGCACAAGAAGATCCATCATTCCGTGTTCATACAGATGAAGAATCTGGACAAACAATTATTCAAGGGATGGGTGAGCTGCATCTTGAAATTATTGTTGATCGTATGAAACGCGAATTTAGTGTTGAGGCGAATGTAGGTAAGCCACAAGTAGCTTACCGTGAAACGATCCGCAACAAAGTTGAGCAAGAAGGTAAGTACGTTAAACAGTCGGGTGGTAAGGGTCAGTACGGACATGTTTGGATTCGTATTGAGCCAAAAGAAGCTGGCACAGGTTATGAGTTTGTGAATGAAATTGTTGGTGGTGCGATTCCGAGAGAATTTATTGCGCCAATCGACAAAGGTATCAAAGAACAAATGGAAAATGGTGTGATTGCAGGCTTCCCTGTTGTTGATGTTAAGGTCACTGTGTTTGATGGTTCATACCATGATGTTGACTCAAACGAAATGTCATTCAAAATTGCTGGTTCCATGGCATTTAAAGAAGGTGCTAAGAAAGCTAAGCCCGTACTGCTAGAGCCTATTATGAAAGTGGAAGTTGTTACCCCCGAAGAATATATGGGTGACGTAATGGGTGACTTGAATAGGCGTAGAGGTATTTTACAAGGTATGGATGACTCACCATCAGGTCGTGTTATTCGCGCCGAAGTGCCACTTGGCGAAATGTTTGGTTATGCAACAGACGTACGTTCAATGTCACAAGGCCGTGCAACTTATACAATGGAGTTTGCAAAATATAGTGAAGCTCCAACAAGCATTACCGAGCAGATTATGAGTAAGAGCACCGCGTAATTGACGAAAGAATTAAAGATTAATTGAGAGGATACCAACATGGCAAAAGCAGTATTTGAAAGAACGAAGCCGCACTTAAACGTAGGAACAATTGGTCACGTAGACCATGGTAAGACGACGTTGACAGCGGCCCTAACAAAGTGCATGGCGGAGAAATTTGGCGGAGAAGCATTAGGCTACGATCAAATTGATAAAGCGCCAGAAGAAAAAGCGCGTGGTATTACGATTGCGACAGCGCACGTTGAATATCAGTCAGACAACAGACATTATGCACACGTTGACTGCCCAGGCCATGCTGACTACGTTAAGAACATGATTACGGGCGCAGCGCAAATGGACGGAGCGATTTTAGTTTGTTCCGCGGCGGATGGTCCAATGCCACAAACCCGCGAGCACATTTTGTTGGCGCGTCAAGTGGGCGTACCTTACATTGTTGTGTTTTTGAATAAAGCCGACATGGTAGATGATAAAGAATTATTAGAACTTGTTGAAATGGAAGTAAGGGATTTATTAAGCAGTTATGATTTCCCAGGCGACAAGACACCGATCGTAATTGGTTCAGCATTAAAAGCATTAGAAGGCGATCAAAGCGAAATTGGTGTGCCAGCGATTCATAAGTTGGTTCAAGCGATGGATGAGTACTTCCCGCAACCAGAGCGTCAGATTGACAAACCGTTCTTGTTGCCAATTGAAGATGTATTCTCCATTTCAGGACGCGGCACGGTAGTGACTGGTCGTGTAGAAAGAGGAATTGTGAAGGTAGGTGAAGAACTTGAAATTATTGGTTTGAAACCAACTGTTAAGACAATATGTACGGGCGTGGAAATGTTCCGTAAGTTGTTAGATGAAGGTCGCGCAGGTGATAACGTTGGTGTGTTATTACGCGGTACGAAGCGAGAAGATGTTGAGCGTGGTCAAGTATTAGCGAAGCCGGGTTCAATTACACCGCATACGAAGTTTGAATCAGAAGTGTATGTGTTATCGAAAGATGAAGGTGGTCGTCATACACCATTCTTCAAAGGGTATCGCCCACAGTTTTACTTCCGCACCACTGACGTGACAGGTGAATGCCAGTTACCCGAAGGTGTAGAGATGGTAATGCCAGGTGATAACGTACAGATGGTAGTGACGTTGAT
>Ga0206815_1002_pt2 | contig 96543 bp, 95 predicted proteins | sample Alteio_BWOrgCont_91_FD_152864 | JGI IMG/M metagenome (GOLD analysis project Ga0206815, IMG submission 152864) | Enriched cells from forest soil in Barre Woods Harvard Forest LTER site, Petersham, Massachusetts, United States -... | ecosystem: Environmental > Terrestrial > Soil > Temperate forest >...
CTGCATGTTGCTATCAAAAATAAAAATGCAGAGATGGTAAAAACTTTATTATCCCATGGTGCTTTACCTTATTTGACTAATAAAGAAAATATTTCTGCGACAGATTTTGCTTATGATAATGAAATGGTGGATCTAGGGAATTTACTTTTTGAGAAAGAATGTGCACTTGGCCTAGAGTTACAGCATGCAGCTGAAACGAATGACTTACATTTAATTCAGTCAATATATCATCATGACTTTGCTGTCAAATTTAGAGGAGATAAAATGCAAACACTACTCCATCTAGCAGCGAAATCGCATTCAATCGATGTCGTTGAATTTTTACTTCAACGAGATTTCCCCGTTGGTGTTCCAGATTCAGAAGGTAAAACTGCGAGAATGATTGTGGAGGACAAAGACAATCTTGATGAGAATATTGCTTATCTTCTCTTATTAAAAGAACAAGAGCTGGTAAATAATATTTTTGATACACCCAACTCTTTATTTGATGAATCAGAGTCATTGTTTGATCTAGATGAAGATATTCAGGATGCTGTTGATGAAATTGCAAAATATCCTATGGGATATAATCAAGTGGATACGTTGATCAGGGATGAGTTTGTTAAGTATTTACAAAAATATCAAAATTCAAAATCTTTATCAGATCTTGAGACTGGTAGGTCTATCATGAGAGATTTTATTGAGAACTTCGATATACCTAATACTAATCGTTCTCTTTATAGAAAATTAACTATGCTACAAAATTTGATTGAGAAGAAAATTCAAAACAGTAATGACGAGATATCTCCCTTCTCTCGCAAGCGGGAGAAGGGTTGGGGATGAGGGTGTTTACTATGATGCATGTTGGATTAGAAAATTTGCCACACAATAAACCCTCACCCTAGCCCTCTCCCGCGTGCGGGAGAGGGGAGATATGTGGATGTTGACTTTTGTTTCCTTGAGAAATTAAGGTCTTCGATAACTGTATTGCTGTTGAATGTCTTGGTCGGGCTTCATAAGCTCAAGACGGTGAACTTCTGTTGGGTTAATTTTCTGTGAGCGAGCCTGTGCAACAGTCAGGATTGCTAAAGGTCCATAAGACAAGTCAGGAATAACGATATGGGCCCCCGCTTTATAAAGACGTTCTTCTGTTTGTTGGCGGCGTTTTGCTAATTCTGTTGGTGTTATTAATTTTAGTGCTGCTGGCGTTGCAATACTATTAAGCGAGCTGTGGTTACGAACGCCTACAACAAATGCGCGACGACCAACACTTTGAACATCGCTAGATGTATCAGTAAAAAAAATATTACTTGCCATTGAAGTTGGTGATAAACCACGTTTCTTAATATTTTCTAATAATAAATCATAGCGTGATCGAGAATGCTCGGGTAGATCATCTGCAGCGGTAATAGCATCAAAGGTATGTATTTGCTTGAGCCTAACGATCGCTTTTTCTAAGGGATTTTTGAAATACCCCGATGTTAACGCTGTTGCGCTGCCAGTTTCTCCTATGAATGTGAGTAGATCGCTAGCATAAGGTATGACTTCTGTATCATCACCAATAATTCTATCGAGCTCTATATTGAATTCGTTGACTATGTCTGCTAGGTTAAGATTGAGATGGTGTGTTTCAATGAGTTCCAGAATATGTTCAGGCTTACTTTTTCCCATAGGACCGGTGATTTGTTCGGGAGTGAGTTCTACGCCACGTCTTTTAAAAACAATATAAAGCGCAATTAAAGGTGGAAAACAATAAGGCTGTATGAGCGTGCCGGCGCTATCAAATTGACAAAATATGGGGTAGCAGTCACGCGGCAGCTGGGCTAACCGCTGTCGTGCCCAGATAAAATTGACATGTGTTGATATGGCTGGCGCGGTTGAGAATAATCGATGTTGGTGTGTGGCTGCAGCAACGGCAGCTTGTGATGTTAGATGCGATAATCTTGTCGATGCGGCACGTGCCCCCAAGGCAACTAAATTTCTTAGCATGATATATAATCCCTTTTTTAAATTCCATAGTCCAAGACAGGTTCTGGGTCTGTTTGTATACCAACAGACGGATTGCTTGGCGCATTATCACTTCTCATGAGACTGCATGCGAGCAATGGGGACTGCGGTAATTTTACAGGAGTTTCCTTTTCCTTGTTTTGTTTTGACTCGAGTGCGTCATATTTTTTTTGAAGTTCTTGATAGGTCTGATTTTTTAATATTATTTCAGCACGCAGTCTGGCTATCTCTGTTTCGTATAAGTCGGCTTTGGTCTGCAGGCTAGCAAGTTCCTTTTTGTGATCTTCTTGTATTTTAGTATGTGATGCGTGGTAATCAACAACCACTGTTCCATCTAACTCAGGATCATATGTGACAGTGTTATCTTGCCGAACAAAAGACATATTTCTATTTCCTTATTGTCAATGGTGGACACGCTTGTGCTCTGAGGCATCCCCATGAATTTTTTTATGATCATCAAATCGCTGTGGTACGTATCCAAGTTTGGGTACGACCAAATAAAGGTATGCCGATATAACCTCTGACAGTCAGTTTTTGATTGTCATCACTGGGTTTAATGCTGCATTTGTAAATTTTTCCAGTTTTAGGATCGATAATTTCGCCACCGCTCCATCGATTATTGTCGTTGGGTTTTAAATCAGTCATAAAAACCAGACCAATAATCGGTTGATTATGACGTTCATCCTTGCATGCGCTGCAAATTTTTAATGGCACATCACCGGGTTTGGGATAGGTTTTAAGAATTTTTCCAAATACATGATGGTTAGGTGTTTCATAAATTTTTATGATGCTTTGCACACGACCGCTGATATCATCCACTGTTTTCCAATAACCAATTGGCGAATTGGCAACTGTTCCTGCTATGCTGCTCATACAAAATAGACTTGCAATTAGCAATATAAAACTACGCATGAAATGTTCCTCATTATTGTTTTGATGTGGCAATTAATGCATGAAAAATATTATCTCTGACTTCTTCAACATGACCTGTGCCATCGACTCGGATAAAAGCCGGTGCGTGCGGGTCAGATGAATTTGCTTCGTCACGGTAATACTTAACAAGCGGTTCTGTTTGCTGATGATAGATAGCAAGACGATTGCGTACAGTATCTTCATGGTCATCCACGCGCTGTATGAGTGGCTCACCGGTTACATCATCCATATCATGAGTCTTGGGTGGATTGTGAATGGTATGATAAATACGACCAGACGCTGGGTGAATTCGGCGACCGCTTAAACGTTTAATCAATTCTGCGTCTGGTACGCGTATTTCAATGACATAATCAAGATAAACATGATTTTGATGCAGCGCTTCTGCTTGTGGAATGGTGCGTGGAAAACCATCGAGTAAAAAACCGCGCTCACAATCCGTTTGTTGTATGCGTTCTTTGACTAATTCAATCATAATATCATCAGACACGAGCTTGCCTGCATCCATGATTTTTTTCGCTGCTAAGCCAAGCGGTGTGCCTGCTTTGGTGGCGGCACGCAGCATGTCTCCAGTTGAGATTTGCGGAATATGGAATTTTTCTTTGATGAATGTTGCCTGGGTTCCTTTGCCTGCCCCTGGGCATCCCAATAAAACTAAACGCATCTATAGCTTGCTCCTAGTCCAAATAGGCCCCTATTTTAGTTGATTCCATAGGGCTGTGACTAGTTATTTAATTTTAATGATGCAAGAATCAGGCTCGTTTGTTAATACGGAAATGGGCGTGGCATTGGAATACTGTTTTAACACTTTTAAGGCGCGCTGACTGCCAGACTCATTCCATAAATCGTAGGCTTCAAAGGGAAGTAAGTCAGGAATTTGCTGTGCCTGCAAACGAATAGATTGTAAAATATCCATAATAGAAACAAATTGTTGCGCAAGGCAGCTGTATAAGTCATTGCTTGTTTTCGACATAGCATGATACGCCCCACGCCCCAGCGTGACAAAATAACTGATTTTAACCGAGCGTTTTTCGGCTAATTTGGGGAATAATCCTGAAAAGAGTAGGCAGGTATCCCCTACCCCTTGTAAAGCCGCTTCACGTGCTCTCGCATTGACCTGGAGGGCTTGCATGAGTTCCAGCCCCATGGTTTGTTTGGCGATTTCAGGTTTGTTGATATAACGAGCTAGCAGGAAAACAAGGTAGGCTTCTAATTCATGTTGTAACGCAGTATCACAAGCGATTTCAGCCTCATGTACAACCTCTTGCCACAATGCAACCGGGGTAGAATGAGTCAGTACTTTCATGGCAGTATCTCCCTAAAAAACGTGGAATACTTAACTCCCATGTCACTAGTATAGTATATCTCTCTGAAAAAAGTGATAAAATTTCAAAATTTCTTATTAATGGCATAGAGTAGGCAATAAATGATCAACTTGTTTGTGTCGGATATACACCTCGAAGAAAGTCGTCCTGATATAGCTGAGATTTTTTTTCGATTTTTATCACAGGATGTAAAGCATGCAGATGCGTTGTATATTCTAGGGGATTTTTTTGAAGCGTGGATTGGTGATGATGATGTCACGGACTTTAATACTCAGATTATGGATATGCTGTTATCTGTAACAAAAACGGGATTTCCTATTTATCTCATGCACGGTAATCGTGATTTTTTACTGGGAAAAAAGTTTTTAAAAAAGACTGGCTGTCGTTTATTACCCGATGAATATGTAGTTGATCTTGCTGGAACCCCCACACTATTAATGCATGGTGATACACTTTGCACGGCAGATATTGCGTATCTTAAATTTCGTAAAACGTCACGCAATTGGTTTATGCAGCAATTATTTTTATGGAAGCCGCTTAAAAAACGCCAGGCCATTGCCGCTAATATGCGTGAAAAAAGTAAACTCTATACGAGTACAGCATCGGCAGCCATTATGGATGTGACGCAAGCCGAAGTTGAGCGTGTTATGCAAAAACATCATGCGCAGCATCTTATTCATGGTCACACGCATCGTCCGGCTGTACATCATTTTGAATTGAATCAGTTGCCAGCAACTCGAACGGTTTTAGCGCCTTGGCATGAGTGTGGTAGTGTTTTAGTGTGTGATGATGCAGGGAAACAAGAGGTTATTGTATTGAAGTAACAGGGCAACTTACCGAGCCGCGCGCGGCTCGGGAAAAAACCATCTTAAATCGCTAGTGGATTGTGAGTGACAATCAAGCCGTGCATATTCATACCATGATTAATTTGATTTGCGAGAGCTAATGCTGTCGTTTGTTTAAATGCGGGTCCTACATAAACATAGGTCATTCCATTAGGCTTGGTTTTATAAGTGAAAGCCTTATATCCTTTTGCACGTAATGCGTTAGTTAAGTTCACCGCATTTTTTTGATTTTTAAAGATGCCCATTTGTACGACCCAGGCTAGTTTTTTCAAATTACTGATCGTTGTCGTTTTGTTTGCAGCATGGGTTGCTAGAGTGTGTTTTTTTTCAGAAATAATATTAGTTGTTAGTTGCGTGATGGATGCTGATGGTTTTGATGGGTCTGCAACTGTGCTAGTCATTTGAGTGGATTCAACAGGCTGCTGGGTAACATCACCCTCGTTATTAACGATTAAAACAGCGTCTGAACTATTAATTTTTACTACGGCTTTTTCAGCTTGTGCTTGTAAGGTCGCTTTTTTTTGTTGTGCACCCGCCGCTAAAGTTGTCGTATTGACCGGTGTGACAGGAGATGCTTGCGCTATTAATCGTGTTGCTTTTTGATTTGGATTTGTTGTAGCGCCGATAACGGGTTTGACAATGTTTGTGGCTGCAATGGTCGGTGTCTTTTGTGTATTGACGGCTACTGTATTTGTCTGTTTTGACGCTGAAATTTTATCGGGTTGCGGTGAGGTTGTATTCTCAGTAACCGCATTATTTATGATGGGACTCACTTCATTTTGTGGATCTGGAAATGGTGGTGCTTTAATTTCAGCTGTGTGGATAGTTGTAGCAGGCGTATTGTTTGCAACCAGTGGTAATATAATAATAACTAAAGCAACCACAACCAATACACCCACTATTCTTCGTATTATTTTCTTATCCATAAGAAGTTTCCTTTTTTAAAAAATATTTATGAAATTTTTGTCTCATATGCAGAACGTTGGCGGGTTAATTTTGCCAATAGTCTGGCAATTGTTTCACGCAACTGGTTGCGTTCAACAATCATATCGATTGCGCCATGCGAAAGTAAAAATTCACTGCGTTGAAAACCGTCGGGTAATGTTTCTCGTACTGTTTGTTCAATAACGCGAGGTCCGGCAAAGCCAATCAATGCTTTTGGTTCACCAATAATAATGTCACCTAGCATGGCTAAACTAGCAGAAACGCCGCCCATCGTGGGGTCGGTGAGTACAGAAATAAATGGAATACCTTGTTCGGAGAGTCGTGCTAGTGCGGCGCTTGTTTTTGCCATTTGCATCAAGGAAATTAATGCTTCTTGCATGCGTGCTCCACCACTTGCCGAAAAGCAAACAAACGGAATGTTAAATTCGAGGGCGGTATTAACCGCACGCACAAAGCGTTCGCCAACCACCGCCCCCATGGAGCCGCCAATAAATCCATATTCGAACGCAGCAGCAACAAGCTGCATATCAAATAACCGTCCACGCAATACAATAAGTGCTTCTTTTTCGCCGGTATCTTTTTGTGCGGTAGAAAGGCGATCTTTATATTTTTTTAAATCGCGAAATTTTAATTTATCGACGGGTAGCACATCTGCACCAATTTCAACTTGTGCACCCTCATCTAAAAAATAGGCAAGGCGCTTGCGTGCAGGAATACGCATATGATGTCCGCACTTGGGGCATACTTCTAAATTGCGCTCTAGTTCGGAGCGATACAATACGGATGTACATTTATCGCATTTTGACCATAAGCCTTCGGGGACGCCTTTTTTCGTGATGGCATCCGTACGGATTCGTGATGGTAATAATTTTTTGAACCAGCTCATATCGTTGCTCTATTAAAATTTATAAAAATAAGCCCCTGCTATCTTAACAGAAATAATGGCGGAATTTCAGCTCTTGGGAATAAATAAGCTTCTGGATAATGCACATGAATCAGATAAAGCCCTGTGGCAGAGGCTGTTTCAAATGCTTGACGCCGGTCTTTTGAGGCGAGTATTTTTTGGACAGAATTAATGGATTCCCGACCTGCCCCAATGCGCAGGAGTACCCCGACAATATTCCGTACCATGTGGTGCAAAAAAGCATTCGCTTCAATCTCAATAATCACATAAGTATCTTCACGCCATACTTTGATTTCATGGACATTGCGCATCGGTGTATTCGATTCACATTGCGAAGATCGAAACGCACTAAAATCTTGTTCGCCAAGCAGATGAATAGCAGCAGCTTGCATGCCTTCTGCATCCAATGCATAGGGATACCAGGTTACGCGAGCGGCTAGAATAGCGGAACGAATGGGGCTGTTATAAATGACGTATCTATAACGACGTGATAAAGCGGAAAAGCGTGCATGAAACTCAGTGTCTACTTCTTGTGCCCAACGTACAGCGATGGTCGGCGGTAAATGTGTATTGGTTCCTAAGGTCCATGCATGTAATGAACGAATAGCTGATGTATCAAAATGGACAACTTGTCCTGTGGCATGCACACCTGCATCTGTTCGTCCGGCACAAAGTATTTTAATGGGTTCTGCTGCAATCGTGGATAAAGCCGCTTCTACTGTGCCCTGCACCGTATACAATTCGGCTTGTGCCTGCCAGCCATAAAATTCATGGCCATCGTATTCAATTCCAAGTGCAACCCGTGTCATGTTATGACAAGGCCTCAAATAATTCGCGCGCTTTTTGCCGTTGATCTGTTGAGCCAGATTTTAAAGCATCTTTTAATATTTTTTTAGCTAGCTCGTGTTGATCCATTTCAATATACGCTTTAGCAAGATCCAATTGAGTTGAAATCACATCCTCTCCAGCAATGGCGGTGATATCTTTGTTAGTAGCGAGTGGCGGGGTTATTTTAGTTTGGGTTGCAATCTTTTCTTTGGGAGCTGTCATCACAATAATGCCAATAAGCCCTAAAAAAGTAAGAATTAAAACGTAATATACCCAAGAGTGCATTTGTAAGTATAAGAGTGCGGTTTTAAGAGTAGATAAAAATGCGTTGTTAGAAAAATCCATAGCGGTTTGCCCTTAATGAAGATTGGCTTTATTGTATTAGAAAAGAGAAGGTTGTGCTACCGAATGCCAGCTAAGAAAAACGGTGGATACGCTGCCGCTTTGTTCACCCTACGGTTCTTTATGCATTACGAGGAATAGTGGGTTGAGGTAGCATGCGCCTGAAGCTATCTTTATATTGATGCAGCGCGGCTAAGAGGGATTCTTTTGTCATGTCTTTAAAAGGACTCTCAGGAGGAATAGTGAAATCTCTATTGCCAAAGACATCCTCAATAATTTCTTCGGTTCGATATTCTAAATCTGCAATTACTTTTTCATCATCAGTCGATCGAGTTTTCTTGGAACACATGGTTTCAAGTGTAATTTCACATGTTTTCATGTGATCCCGAATCTCAGCAAGCCCGATATGTTTTGGAACACTCATGCCTAGCCCCTTAATGATGGGATTTTCGCCTATTCTTACTTAGTATAGTACTGATTGTAGCTTAAAGAACCCTTAAAAAAAATTAATTTTGTAAGTTTTTAGCCTAGGCAATTGCAAGCGATAAGCCTATTAACCTTTCAGCTATTTGTATAGCATTCAGTGCAGCCCCTTTGCGTAAATTGTCTGCAACTACCCATAAATTCAAGCCCTTAGGATGAGAAAGGTCTTCTCTAACCCGGCCAACATACACCCAATCTCGGCCCGCAGCGTCTTGTACAGGGGTTGGGTATGGGAGTTCGCCAGTGATCAATTTTACACCAGGCGCTTTGGATAATAATTCGATTGCTTGTTTTGTTGTGATTTTGGTTTTTGTCTCAATATGAACTGCCGCAGAATGGCCACAGAATACCGGTACACGAACAGCTGTGGGGTTGATGGCAATGCTATTATCGGCAAAAATCTTTTGCATCTCCCACACCATTTTCATTTCTTCACGGGTATAGCCGTTTTCTTCAAATTGATCGATATGAGGTAAAACATTAAAAGCAATTTGTTGTGGATACACTTTTGGCGCAATATCCAAACCATTTAAAATTTGATGGGTTTGCTCTCGCAACTCAGTCATTGCTTCTTTACCACTACCTGAGACGGATTGATACGTTGCAATATTAATACGCTCTAATCCAACCGCATCATAAATAGGTTTTAACGCAACAACGATAGGAATTGTATTACAGTTTGGGCTAGCAATTAGATTTTTGTTGGTGTAGTTATTAATGGCATCTTGATTGACTTCAGGAACGATTAACGGGACGTTATTGTCGTAACGAAAGTGAGAACTTTTATCCAGCACAATATTACCTAGTGCGGCTGCTTTAGGCGCGTATTGAGCAGAAATTTCATTGCTCGTGCAAAAAAAACAAAATTCTGTTTGGCTAAAATCAAAATTAGCGACATCACTGATTACGTGGGATTTTCCTTGAAATAGACGTTTTTCACCCGAGGAACGATGGCTAGCCAGTAAGAACAACTTATTAACGGGAAATTTTCTCTCTTCGAGGATTGATAACATGGTTGAACCCACCACACCGGATGCGCCAACAATTGCAATGTTATAAGAAGTTGCCATAAAAAAATTCCTCTAATACTGAGTTTGTTCAAGGCCTTGTAGCCAAATACTGATAGTCTCTCCCATTAAAGCAGGATTGCTTTCTTGGGCGTAATGTAATTCTTCACCTATATCAGCCAGCTCCACATTCGGTAAATTCTCTTTTGCCCAGTGCAGTGTTGCCATTGTCGTAATAAATCCAGGGATGGAATACAGGATGAGTTTAGGTAATATAGATTGGGTTAGTTTTTTTGAGTACGCCTCAATAATATCATTTGTTATATTGGGTTGGTGATTTCTTGGAATTTCTTTTAAATACTGTTTTAGTGGTTTACCAGCACCCTGTAGTAAGAATGGTGCACGATAATGCGTCATTTCTTCTTCGGTCAGTGGGCGCATTATATCTTGTGGGAGAATGTTATCGACATAATAAGTGGTATTTTCGATAAGATCATCTATATTTTTTTGTTTATCAAGTGTAGTAATTTGTTCTTGAAGAGGCAGCGAAATATCATTTTTGCTAAAGGGTCGCATATAAGATTCATAGCAAACTAACCCGCGACAGTTGGCCGCGTTTTTCATGGCATAATCTAAACCAATAATAGAGCCCCAGCCATGCATGACAATGGTTATGTCTTGTAATTTGAGAGCGTCAATAAATTTTCCGATGTAATGTATGTGGTCGCTTATTGTATAAGGTATATCAGGTTTATCTGATTTCCCCATTCCAATCAAGTCGGGAGCAATGCAGCGACCAAGTGGTGCAACATAAGGAATGATATGGCGCCATAAATAGGATGATGTGGGCATGCCATGTAAAAAGAGAATGGGATCACCGTCCCCCTCTTCTATGTAATGTATTTTAGATCCAAAAACTTCGACATAACGAGAGTGAGAAGAATTTGGAAAATGGGTCGTCATACTATTTCCTTAGCTTGTCTGCGAGAAATCGATTAATTCACGCAAAATAACCGAGTAAGTTACAATACTAACATTGTTACTTGACTTAATATCCGTCAGCAAATTATACCAGCGATCCATCATCGCGCTATTTTCATTTAACCAAGCATCGACGCATTCATCGAGTGGCATGTGTTTTTTGATTTTCAAAGATAAGACACTGACGCTAAGTTTGCGTTGCACAATATCTAAATCATCACGGAAACTGGATCTTGCCAATTCATCCCATTGATTTTCAAGTGGGTATAAATCCATTTGCGCACGTAACCATTCTAATTCGAGTTTATTACCTAAGACATAATAAATACTTGCCATTTCAGCAATACCAAAATCAGATTTTTTTGCCGCTTCCACTATGTCGAGCGATGTAAATAGCGCGTTATTTATTGCGAGACTATTTGCAAGCGTTAGCGGTACGTTTTCTTGTGTTAGCTTATCCGTTTCAGCTTGTAGTTGTTCTTTTTCAGTTTCAGTGAGTAGTGTTGGAATTTGCTTAGCAAGTTCGCGAATACTAGGTGAAAAATTATTAATTGTTGCTTGAATATCAATTTCAGATTTGCGATTTCGCAAGAACCAACGTGTACCACGACGGATGAGATAATATATTTGCAACATCATTTTTTGTTGGGTTGCTGTCGATGCTTTGTGATCTAATTCTTCAATTTGTTGCCACAGATTTTCCATGTCATAGATAGCTGCAGTAATCACAAATGCGCGCATGATAAAGGATACGGATGCACCCGTCTCGCGTTGTAATCGTTCGACAAAATTTATCCCCATGTGGTCGGTAATGTATTTGCCGAGCTGTGTGGCAATAATTTCACGTCGGAGACTATGTTCTTTCATTTGTGGTAAATATTTTTCTCGTAAAGGTTTAGGAAATGCTAGAGTCAGATACTTTGTAAAGAATGGATCTTCGGGGACATCTGAAGCTAAGATATCTTGTTTTAAATACATTTTACAGTAGGCTAACAAGATAGCAATTTCAGGGCGTGTTAAGCCTTTGTTATTGGCTTTACGTTCGGATAAGGTTTTTTCATCGGGTAGAAACTCAAGTTTACGTTTTAGACGCCCACTTTTTTCGAGTTCATTCATGTAACGCTTGAAAAGATCCATGGTTTCTTGGCCGACGGATGCTTCGAGGCTCAGCATTTGTGTTTGTTCGTAATTGTCGCGCAATACCAATTCAGCGACTTCATCTGTCATTTTTTCAAGAAGTTTGTTGCGCTCTTCTACGGTCATATCGCCATTAGCAATGACTTTATTCAGTAAAATTTTAATATTCACTTCATGGTCGGAACAATCAACACCTGCTGAGTTATCGATAAAGTCGGTGTAAATAATACCGCCATTTAAGGAGTATTCAGTACGCGCTAATTGCGTGAAACCTAAATTCCCACCCTCACCCACTATTTTGGCTTGTAATTCATTGCCATCGACACGAATATTATCATTGGTTCTATCGCCTGCATCTGCATTGGTTTCAGTGGATGCTTTTGCAAAGGTACCAATACCACCATTAAAAATTAAATCAACGGGTGCTTTTAGCATTTCACGGATGAGATCATTCGGGGCCATGTTATCTTGTGTCAACTTTAATGCTTCTTTTATTTCAGGAGAAATAGCAATAGATTTAGCCGAGCGATTAAAGACACCACCACCCGCTGAAATTAATTCAGGGTTGTAATCTGACCAAGCGGAACGCGGTAAATTAAATAACCGTTTGCGTTCTGCGAAACTGGCTTGGGGATTCGGGTTAGGATCCAGAAAAATATGGGCATGATTGTATGCGCCAATCAGTTTAATGTGTTCTGACTGCAACATGCCATTACCAAATACATCTCCCGCCATATCACCAATTCCAATGACGGTAAAATCGGTTTGTTGTGGATCAATACCGAAGTCACGGAAGTGACGTTTAACGGATTCCCATGCGCCACGCGCAGTAATTCCCATTTTTTTATGGTCGTATCCAACTGAACCGCCGGATGCAAATGCATCATCAAGCCAGAAGTTATATTCTTTGGAAATGCTATTAGCAATGTCAGAAAATGTCGCTGTCCCTTTGTCAGCAGCAACAACGAGATAGGTATCATCTTCGTCATAACGCACGACGTCTTTCGGCGGAACGGTATTGTCGTCACAAATATTGTCCGTAATATCGAGCAGCCCACGAATAAATGTAGAGTAGCAATAAATCACTTCTTTCATGATTTCATCTCTATCGGCTTCGATTGGGAGATGTTTCGGAAAAAATCCGCCTTTTGCACCAACGGGTACGATCACAGAATTTTTGACTTGTTGTGCTTTCATTAATCCCAATACTTCAGTGCGAAAATCTTCGCGGCGATCTGACCAGCGGATACCACCACGCGCTACTTTACCACCACGTAAATGTACGCCTTCTACACGCGGAGAATAGACAAAAATTTCATACATGGGACGCGGTAACGGTAAATCTGAAATTACCGCCGGATCAAACTTGAATGAAATATAGGTTTTTGGTGCGCCGTCAGCCATTTTTTGAAAGTAGTTGGTTCTCAGTGTTGCTAAAATAACTTCTAGAATGCGTCGTAAAATGCGGTCTTCATCGAGACTGACAACAGCATCCAGCAGGCGCTCGATCTGCGCCACCAGCTCACTGGTATCAGGATGTGCGTTACCTTGGGTTGGCGTAAACCGAATAGTAAATAAATTCACGAGATTCATTGCAATGACGGGGTTGTTTACCAGTGCTTGCTCGATATAGTTTTGACTAAACGTGAAGCCAGTTTGGCGTAAATATTTTGTGTAGGCACGTAATACCGCTGTTTCTCGCCAACTTAATTGTGCTTCTAATACCAAACGATTAAAGCCATCATCTTCTGCTGATCGGAACCAAATTTTTGCAAAAGCTTCTTGGAAGGTATCTTTCACACTATCGACATTAATTTCTTTGTTTCTCACATACACAACATCAAAGTCATTGATCCAGACAATTTTGCCATCTTTAAAAATGATTTCATGCGGGCGTTCACCAATGACGCGCAAGCCCATATTTTCGAGTGTGGGTAATACATCGGATAAAGCAATGGGATGTTCTGCGTGAAATAATTTTAAGCGCAGTGCTTCAGGCCCTTTATCAATCCGCTTATAAAATAACATGCCTAATGGATTGTCTTTATGTAATAACTCCATTTGTGAAATATCATTGATAGCAGTTTGCGGTGTGTAATATTCTGTATAGCTAATCGGAAATGCTTTTGCGTATTTGCTATAGTATTTCAGTCCATCCGCTTCACCAAAGCGACCTACGATATGTGTTTTTAACTCATCCGTCCAGGATCTGGCAATTTGGATTAATTTTTCTTCGATACTCGTTGCATCATATTCCAACGATGTTCGGGGATTGACGCGTAATAAAAAGTGAATACGCGCTAACACCGAATCAGAAAAGTAAGTTGTAAAGGTGGACTCAATACCATGCAATGATTGCATTAATACATCCTGCATAGCAAGGCAGAGTTCTGTATTGAAGCTTTCTCTTGGTACAAACACAAGGCAAGAAAAATAACGACCATAAGAATCTTTGCGGACAAAGAGACGCACACGCTTGCGTTCTTGTAAATGCAAAATTCCCATCGTTAATTTAACAAGCTCATCTTGCGTTGCTTGAAATAAATCATCGCGAGGTAATGTTTCCAAGATTTGCATGGCTTCTTTGCCGTTATGACTGTCGGGTGGGAAGTGCAATTCTTGCATGATTTTCGCTACTTTATGGCGCAAGAATGGAATATGACGCGGACTTGAATGATAGGCGGTCGACGTATATAAACCAATGAAACGACGTTCACCCGTAATTTCACCTTGATCATTAAATTGTTTGACACCAATGTAGTCTGTGTAAGCATCGCGATGTACGGTTGATTTGGTATTGGTTTTTGCGATGATCAAAATATTTTTTGAGAGGGCTAGCTTTCGCGCTTGCGGTGGCAATTCCGCGTAGCGTCGCGAAATTGTCCCGCCGCTTTCGTCACGTAATACGCCAAGGCCACTACCCGGAATAATTTGCAGGGCACGATTTGTTTCATTACCAATTAATTTGTAATCACGTGAGCCGAGAAAAGTGAAGTTATTATTAATGAGCCAGTGTAAGAAATCTTTTGATTCGGCAACTTCAGCGGGATCTAATGGTGGTGGATTTTGTTCTAGTTCAAGTAGAGCTTCTTCTGCTCGCAGAATCATTTGACGCCAATCAGACACCGCAACACGTGCATCACACAATACGCGTTGGATATTGACACACAGCGATTCCATGGCGGCTGGATCTGTTTGTCTATCAATTTCGATGTATATCGGTGCTTCACTGGTTGCTGCATGGTGGGTTTGTCCAAGCGGTACAATCTCAGTAATTTGTGAGTCACTGTCACGTACCACTTTCAGCCCGCCGAAGTGAATCATGAAGTGGATTTGTACATCATTACGATTAATTTCAATGCGAGTTGAGTCAAGTAAAAAAGGAATATCATCGTGTGAAATTTCAATAATCGTATGAGTCGATTCCCAGCCATCTTTTTCGATGGAGGGATTGAAAATTCTAACTTTGGACTCTCCCACTTGGCGCTTGTAGATAAAATTCCAGTGGGATAAAAACGCACCCGCTAAATCATCCATAGAGCGTTCGCCCAAATCCGCTAGTGCACTGGAGGCATAATAGCGTTCAGCATATACCTGTAATAGTTGAAATTGTTGTTCGGTTACGCGGTCTTGAATATGTGAAAGAATCTGACTGATGACTTCTTGGCGGCGATTGCCGACTTGACCTGTCATAAAATACTAGCCTCCGGAGCTATTATGTCGATTTGTTAAGTGTGCTCGGTGTGAGCATATGTGGCTAGAATTTTAGCTCTTTTAAGGGGGGGAACTCAAATAAGATTTGTGGTTTACAGCAAATAAATGCAATAAAAATGGATGAGTTAGAGAATTTTCATGGAGAGATACAAGAAAGCGTAAAATATGAGCAAATAGTAGCCAGAAAATAGGGCTGTTATGAACTACCTTTTTTGGGCAGCTGCGGCTCTAACGTCTGGAGTTGATCCTTGAATGATATGTCTTAGGCTTATCAGCCCTTGCTGATGAGTCTGAGCTGCTTGATGCATATTTTGCAAAAAAGCTTCAGCATCCGTGCTCTTTTTGAATTTTGTAAAAATAGATGAGTGCTGGCTTACTGTGGTTTTAAAATTGGTTTTTGATTCTTCTGCATCATTTAAAATAGTTTGCATTACTTGCGTAGATTGGCCTCTCTCTAGCTGGTTCATTAAGTCTAGAACCAAATCCATTTTTTCTTGATTGAATGTTTCAAGTGAATTTTGTGCAACAGATTTGTTAACTAAATGAAGCTTATAGTCATTGCAAAAATGCAGTGCTGTTGTAATGAATAAAGGCTTCAGATATTGTTCTTCTGCTTGCTCAAGCGCTTTCAATCCAAAAATTCCAAAATACGTTGTTATGTCATGACCTTTGCTTGGATTAGGTAATATTGATTCTAATTGTGTTTGTAATTTATCTTGTAACGCATCACATGTGTCATATAAATCTTTTAAAGAAGATAGAAAATCTTTATTCAATGTGAAAATTTGTTTTTTATGCCAATTGATCAAAGCTTTTTCGAAAGCGTCAGCGCATTGCATAATAGTAACAGAGATTTTACCAAGATCTTGGTGTGCCGCGTTTTCCCATTCAGTAATTTGATCAACTTGATTAGGAAGCTCTCTTTTGAGGACAGGCAAATTGTCTTTGATAACCAACTCCAAAAGACGATTATAATTTTTCATTAATGATTGGATAAATTCTATTTTCGCATCTGAAATTAGGGCATCAATATCTGATCGTGGGCTACTCATAGCGAGCCTCATGTATTAGTTAATGCTTATCGTAAGTATAGACTTAAAACAAAAATTTAGCATTGCCGTAAATTAACTTTATAAATATCAATATGATAGCAAATATATAGCAGATTATAGTTATTAGGTTATAATTTAACTAATAATTCATAAAGGTAATTTATTATGCATTCTGGGTCGGCGTTACCTGAAGATGATGCGAACACTCAACTAATAATAGAAGCAAATGCTGCTTTTAAAGAAGCGATGGCTGTATTTGCATCTCAAGATTATACGAAAGCTATTAGTAAATATGATGAAGTGATTGAAATCTTAAATCGTGGCAATATTGAGGATAATGAATTGAGGTTATCATGTCATTTTCATTATCTGTGCTGTCAAAAAAACCTCAAGGAAATGCCATTAGCCGATTTCAATATTGAATTGCGTGCTCTTAAGGATCAATTGGAAGAAAATCTGCAAACTCAATCGATTGATAGTGCGCTGAGTCGCGCTATTCATGAGATGTATTATTCTTTTGACGCGCATGCAACCTCATATGAAACTGCATTTATCCCTGTTGCAACTCGTGCATATCAGCTAATGACGAGCGCAGATGTTATTTATGGGACAAGATTAATGGGGCCCAACAAAAACAAAAATTTAGTTGAATCGAGTACTGCTTTATATAAGGCAGCAGAGTTATACGCGCAGGCTATTCGACGTTTGATTTTTCTTCAGAGTGACGATAGTTCTCCATCTCTCATGTTGAATTACTTTCGATGTATGTATCGAAGATTAGCGTGTATGGAAAAAACGCCGTTAGCTAGTTTTAGGGATTTTCGAAGTGAATTGGAAACTCTTTACCAGCTTATTAAAGAAGATACTAAGTTAAGTGAAAATGACAGCTACAAGGCACTTGTTTCAGATATTCACTATTTATATGTACACCATAACAAACAACACGTGAGTTATCCGGTTTCAGCTCGCACTTTGTTTTCGCCGTCGGCTTCTACGCCGCCTGCCCCTGTTAATTCTAAAAATTCAATTGAACAAGATGCCCAAATTAAAAGTCGCAACAGTTAAGTGTTGACTGTGTAGCCTGCTTTACATAGCAACCTTTAGTAAGTGATTTCATGACGGCATGGCCTTCCACACGCCTTATTTTTATTGATAAAATTCTCAGGTTTGTCACCCCGCAAAAAACGCGTCCACTTTCTTAAAAAGAAAACAGTTTTATCACGCGTTTTTGTGCGGGGCCTGGTGGCGATCTTTAGTAGAAGGTTTTTTATACCGTTTTCTCTCTCAATAATTCAAAATATAAATCTTGCCATTGAGGATTGATGCTTTCGATAGCATTAATTTTATATTGTCTTTTCCATTTTTTTATAATTTTTTCACGATAAATTGCGTTCTCGATATCTTCAAAATGCTCATAGTATACTAACATTTTTATATTGTGTTTTTTTGTGAAACTATCAGCAAGTTCCATTTTATGTTCATATACTCGGCGTATTAAATCATTTGTCACACCAACGTAGAATACGCTATTTCTCTCTCGAGTTAAAATATAAACATAATAATTATGCTCACGCATTTCCTATCCTCTTGTTATAAGATTTATTTGTTCTACTAAAGAATGCCACCAGGCCCCGCACAAAAACGCGTGATAAAACTGTTTTCTTTTTAAGAAAGTGGACGCGTTTTTTGCGGGGTGACAAACCTGAGAATTTTATCAAGAAAAAGATAAGGCGTGTGGAAGGACATGGCGGCGCGGTGGGAAGGGTATCTGTGTGACATGATTACGTAAAGTGAATTATTTCGGTTGGCTTTTGATGGCAACATTATCGCGTAAATAGACTGGTAAAGCCGCTTCTGGAGAAACCCACTCTTGTTTGAGATGTTTTTCTTTTGCGAGTAATGCGACAGCCGATGCCACTGGCGTGCGTGTATCATCAATAATATTGGGTTTAATCGATAATTGATCTTGATAAACTAGCCAGCCGTTACCAATGCCATACCAATTATTTTCATGTGGAAATTTTATTTTTTCGGGTGGAGAAACGATTTCAGCACCGATTAATTCGGCTAACCCATGATCGTTAATTTGGTAAGCACCAAAATACACTTCACTAATGCGTGCATCCATCGCGACTAATAATTTTTTCCAACCGAGATCGGTATAAGCTGCTTGCGCTACCGCGGCTAGTGATGAGACTGAAATCAATGGTAATTGCGAGGCATAAGCTAAGCCTTGCATGACACTGGTTGCAATACGTACGCCAGTAAAACTTCCAGGACCACATCCAAACGCTAGCGCATCTAATTGATTTACATCTAGATTGTTAGTTCTTAATAGCTCATCAATCATCGGCAAAATTAATTTAGCTTGCTGCATGGGCGCAATTTTATGTGATAGTTTTATATCATCATTCATGAGTAAGGCCACTGAGCAAGCGGTGGTGGATGTGTCAATCGCTAATATTTTCATGGTGTGCACTGGAAACCGATTGGGTTAAGAATTGTTGTACTGTAGCAAGATCGCGGGTTCTTGTCATATCTGGCAAACTTTGCAGAAAAACTTCTCCATAGCGGTTACCCACTAAACGCGGATCACAAATCATGAGAATACCTCGGTCATGCACGTCTCTAATTAAGCGCCCGGCGCCTTGCTTTAAAGTCAGAACCGCATGAGGTAGTTGGTAATTCCAAAATGGATCAATCCCCTGCTCTCGCAGCATTTTAATGCGTGCTCGTAAGATAGGATCATCCGGTGCGGCAAACGGCAGTTTATCAATGACAACGCAAGATAATGCATCGCCACGCACATCCACACCGTACCAAAAGCTACTGGTGCCGAGTAAAACGGCGTTACCTAATTGTTTGAATTCATCAATCAATTGGCGTTTTGGTTTAGTGCCTTGACGTAAAATCGGAAACGATATTCGATCTTCCAAATAGAGCGCCGCACGTTCTAATGCACGATGACTGGTAAATAAAATAAATGCTTTTCCTTGATTGGCTTCTAGCACTGGAATTGCCGCGTCAATAATGGCTTCGGTGTAATTTTCGGCATGTGCATCCGGAAGGCCACGTGGTGCATAGAGGAGTGCTTGTTGTCGATAATCAAATGGGCTTTTTAGATGTAATTGCACTGCATTATCTAAGCCGAGTGTTTCTGTAAATAGTTTAAAGCTATTTTTGACTGTCAGTGTTGCAGAGGTGAAAATCCAACTACGTTTTTTATCGCGCATATATTTTTTAAATTGTTCTGCAACAACCATGGGTGTCATATGCAGCGTAAAACTTTGCGTGTGCATTTCATACCAATGCACGGTATTTTCGGGTGCGGGTTTTGTTAGCATATCAAAACGTTCTATCAATGCGCTGGTGCGACGCCAGCAGCTTTCTAGACCTTTGCTGCGCACACTCCCCTCTTTTAATATGGCTTCAAAATATTTTAATGCGTCTTTAATTTCTGTAATGGCAAAACTTAATGGTTGTGGACAATGATCTGGCCATGGTAATGAACGCATGTCTACGCCCAGTGCGGTGCGCATGGCCTGTATTGAGCGCTGTAAATGTGCTGAAGCATCGTTAATTTGCTGCATATCTTGCGCGCTTTTTAGTGCTTCGGCTTCGCTATCACGGGCAAGATCGGTTAATTGCCGACTGGATAAAACCGTACTAAAAAAATAAGAAGCGATATCGGGGATGTGATGTGCTTCATCGAAAATTACGACATCGGTGCCAGGTAATAGTTCGCCGAAACCTTCTTCTTGTAGTGCCATGTCAGCAAAAAATAAATGGTGATTCACAATCACAATTTCAGCGGCTAATGCTTGTTGGCGTGCTTTCACAACATGACAGTCTTTGTAGAAAGTACAATCTTGATTGAGGCAGTTATCCGGTGTGCTGGTGACATAAGGCCAAATGGTGGAGTCTTCTGGAATCGTATCTAACTCTGCAATATCACCCGTATGTGTCATGCTCGACCATTCATAGACAAGCTGTAATTCTTGCGCTAACTCGCGCGAGGTAAAGCGCCCATCTTCGCGGTTGCGTTGCAAGCGATGTAAGCAGAGATAATTGGAGCGACCTTTGAGTAACACGACTTTGGGTGAAAAAGAAAACGTCTTTTCCATCATTTTTTTGATGATAGGGATATCATTAAAAAATAATTGGTCTTGTAAGTTTTTGGTGCCGGTGGAAATAATGGTTTTCTTTTGTGCGAGGAAAACAGGCACCAGATAGCCGAAGGTTTTTCCTGTGCCTGTGCCAGCTTCAACGACGAGTTGTGCATTAAGATGTAGCGCATTATCAATGGCGTCAGCCATGGTTTGTTGTGCAAGACGGGATGTAAAGCCGGGTATGACCTGGCTGAGTAATCCATTTTCTGCCAGGATGTTGGTGCTGGTTATGCTATTTTTATTTTCCATATCCCTTCTCCCGCTGGCGGGAGAGGGCTAGGGTGAGGGTGTTTACATTCTGCAAAATCCCGAGCCAAGCACAAGACCCTCATCCCCTGCCCTTCTCCCACAAGTGGGAGAAGGGAGATTAATTAGTCTTTTTCTAAAAATTTCAACTTATCTTCCACATTCGCCCATTGATCTGCATCGGCGGGCGCGTCTTTACGACGATTAATGTTAGGCCATTTTTCAGCGAGTTCTTTATTTAATTCTAAGAAAGATTGAAATTTTTCAGGTAAGTCATCTTCAGAGTAAATAGCATTAACAGGGCACTCGGGTTCACACAAGGCGCAGTCAATGCATTCATCAGGATTGATAGTTAAAAAATTGGGGCCTTCGTAAAAGCAGTCCACTGGACATACTTCAACACAGTCTGTGTATTTACAGCGGATACATTGTTCGGTTACGACAAATGTCATGCTATTAACACCTCATTCGCCTGAATATTTATATTTTGAAAACTATTTGAGTGGTGTGCCCGAGGCCGGAATCGAACCGGCACGGGAGTCGCCTCCCGAGGGATTTTAAGTCCCTTGCGTCTACCAATTCCGCCACCCGGGCATTTTTGGTGTAGATAGTAGAAAATAGAAGACTATCTCTAATTTTCTATTTTCTAATATCATGAAGGCTAGGGTCGGAATCGAACCGGCGTCCACGGCTTTGCAGGCCGCTGCATAACCACTCTGCCACCCAGCCATATTTATTATGACTTCAGAAACAAAAAACCTCAGAGCGACTGAGGCCTTATTTGGAGCGGGAAACGAGACTCGAACTCGCGACCCCGACCTTGGCAAGGTCGTGCTCTACCAACTGAGCTATTCCCGCATCGCCAAAAGTACATTAACTTCTAGAGGCGTCATTCTATCTTACGACTTCAAAGAGTCAAGCATGAATTAATATTTTTTTATTTTTTTTAGTGAAATGATGAAGTTTTAGCTAGTTAATATCAAACTCTGGCCACGCTGCTTTTAAGTAAATGACCATAGACCAAATGGTTAAAATGACAGCGAAATAAAGTAAAATATAGCCAATCACGATAATGGAGACATTGGTCGTCGGGTCACAGAAAATGAGCACCGTTAAGGCCATCATTTGCACAGCTGTTTTGACTTTCCCGAGCCCGGAGACGACAACACTGGTGCGCTTACCGATTTCAGCCATCCATTCTCTTAAGGCAGACACGACTAGTTCGCGGCTAACAATAATGGCTGCAGGAATAGTTATTGTAAAAGTAGGCAATGCAAACATTTTTGGGGTGGTACTAACAAAACGAAACTGAGCTTCCGCAACAATCATGACTAATGCAATAGAGACCATGAGCTTATCGGCAACAGGATCAAGAAATGCTCCAAACTTAGTGGCTTGTTTTAAGCTGCGGGCTAAATAGCCATCCAACCAATCCGTGAAACAAGCTAATGCAAAAATGGCGGCAGCAGCGGGATGCCCCCAAGAAACAGGAAGATAAAATACCAAGACGAAGACTGGGATAACTAATATCCGCACAATCGTCAGAATATTAGGTAGGTTTAGCATGCTTTACACCGCTACGTTATGTAATGCTTCAAAAATTCGTTGGGCCAAAGACTGACTGATGCCAGGTACTTTGGCGATCTCGTCAAGACTAGCACGATTTAAGGCTTGAATACCACCAAAGTAACGTAATAATTCACGCCGTCTTTTAGCGCCAATGCCGGGAATGGATTCTAGGGTGGATGTCCGTCGGGTTTTATCCCGGCGTTGTCTATGTCCGGTAATGGCAAAACGATGGGCTTCATCGCGAATTTGTTGTATTAGATGGAGTGCGAGCGAATCAGACTCTAAGTTAATGGGGGGTTGTCCAGGGATGTGTAGTGTTTCAAATCCCGGTTTTCTAGTGACTCCTTTGGCAACGCCAACTAAAATAATATCTTTGATCTCCAGGGTATCTATGACCTTTTCGGCGGCATGAAGTTGTGTGAGCCCGCCATCGATTAATAAAATCTCAGGTAGTTTTTGTTCTGTGGATTGTAGTCGTTTATAGCGGCGTGTTAATGCTTGGGTCATTGCCGCAATATCATCACCAGGTGTGATGTCGGTAATATTAAAACGACGATAATCATTTTTGGCTGGGCCATTACTATCGAATACGACGCAAGCAGCAACGGTTGCTTCTCCCATGCTATGGCTGATATCAAAGCACTCGATTCGTTTAGGTGGTTTAGCTAAATGTAATAATTGTTGCAAAGCCGCGAGACGTTCTTTGGTATTGGTTTTATTAATCAGTTGGCTAGCAACCGATTGTTTGGCGTTGGTATTGGCCATTTCTAGCCATTTTTTTCGTTCCCCGCGCACAGCAGTGGATAGTAAAATTTTATGTTTTGCTTCTTCGCTGAGTGTCGCAGCTAGCCATGCTTGTTCGGGTAAGGACTCATCTAAAATAATTTCTTTTGGTATTTCGTGAACTTGTGAGCCCAAGTAATGTTGAGTGATAAAGGCAGTGAGAATGTCCTCTGTGGTGGAGTGGGCTGGTGCACTTGGAAAATAAGCGCGACTACCCAGGATCCGACCGGTGCGAATCACTAATAACTGAATGCAAATAATACCCGCGCTGATAGCAAGACCAATAATATCCGCATCCCCTTTTCCTGCGCTGACATATTGGCGTTCTTGAATTTCGCGAATTTTAGCGATTTGATCACGTACGCGCGCGGCTAATTCATAATTTAAATTTTTTGCGGCGAGTTCCATTTTTTTATGGAGTTCATCCACAATTAATTCGTTCTTCCCTTCCAGAAATAACATCGCGTGTCGCACGTTCTGCGCGTACTCTTCTTCAGAAATTAATCCCGCGCAAGAGCCTGAACACAAACCAATTTGATGATGCAAGCAAGGGCGTGTGCGTGATGTAAAAAAATTATCGCTGCAGGTGCGAATTTGAAAGACTTTTTGAATAAGATGAATGGTTTCGCGCACCGCTGTTGAGTTTGGGTAAGGGCCAAAATAACGCCCTTCTTTTTTTAAGGGTCCTCGATAAAAATCAATGCGCGGATAGGGTTGCTCATCGGTAATTAAAATATAGGGGTAGCTTTTATCGTCGCGAAATAAAATATTATAACGGGGTTTGTGTTTTTTGATTAAATTGCATTCTAGGATGAGTGCTTCGTTTTCGCTGCGAGTGACAGTGATATCAATATTTTTAATATGCTTAACTAATGCCAGTGTTTTTGGGTCTTTTTGTGCGGTACTGAAATAACTAGTTAAGCGTTTTTTGAGATTTTTTGCTTTGCCAACATATAATATATTACCCTCTTCTCCTAGCATTTGGTAAACACCAGGATGATGAGGGGCGTTGTCTAGAAAAGCTTTGATATCAAACATATAGGCTCAAGGTAAACGCTATTTGAAAAGTAAGTTCTTTATATAAGTATATGCTAAATTTGTTAAACCTATTAGATTGTAGGGTGGACAAGCGCAGCGTGTCCACCAAGCTCGCACGGTGGACACGCTGCGCTTTGTCCACCCTACGTTCACTGTGGTTTTGATTGTTTTGATGGTGAGGCGGGCTCATTAATTGATCTTTGCAGTATTAGCTGTTGTTTGTAAGCTTCAGCAACGATATCACTTTTTTTATCTGCTGTCGCTTGATCAATCGTGTTCAGGGCTGTGCTGATGACATAACATAAGGCCTGCTGTTTTTTGTCAAGTTCTGAACGCATTTTTTCTGTTTTTATATTGATGTCTTCTCTTTCTTTATCGTCTTCATCTGAGCTATCATCTGTACTATTTGCAACCCTCTGATGTCCCCATGATTTTTTCTTAGCATTTTCTAATGTGAGGAGTTCTTGCCATTGTTTTTCCGCAGCTTCTCTGTATTGAAGAAATTTATTTATCTCACTTTCAATTACTTTTAGCGTGTCCTGTAAAGCTGAATTACCAATGCCATGTCCCAAAATTTGGGTATCATAATCTAACATCACAAAGTTAAGCTGTTGAAATGCCGTTTTAGGATCTCCGTCACGAAGGATTTCTGGATACATTTTTTCAACTGCTTCTTTCATTCCGGGCAATTTTTCTTGGTATTTTCTTTCGATAAACTCTTGTTTTGGCTTACTCCACTCAGTAGCGAAAAGATCGTCTTTTGGTGGTGTTTGTGCGCTGGATGCGCTTTGGAAAAGGGTTGAACGTTGCATGATATATTCCTCGTCATGTTTTGTACGGAGCCGCGCGCGTCAGCAAGCGTCACTGTCGCGTCCAGTGTGGTGACGCTTGCTGACGCGCGCGGCTCTGTATCAGAAGGCTTTGGATTAATCGGTTTCTTCAGTGGTTGCTTTCCCGCCGTCAACTAATCCTAAGCGCATCGCTAGCAATGTGAGTTCAACATCACTATGGATGTTAAGTTTTTCGAAGATGCGATAACGATAACTATTGACTGTTTTAGGGCTTAAGCAAAGCTTATCAGAAATATCTTGGACTTTTTGGCCGCTGGTAATCATTAACATGATTTGCAGTTCGCGCTCCGATAAAATATCGAGTGGAGAATCTTCGGCTTTTGCGAAACGCTTTAATGCGAGTTGTTGCGCGATCTCAGTGCTGATATAGCGCTGACCTGAATGCACAATGCGGATTGCACGAACCATTTCATCGGGATCACAGCCTTTGGTGATATAGCCCGCCGCGCCGGCTTGTAATAAACGAGAGGGATAAGGTTCATCATCACAGACAGTTAACGCGAGAATTTTAATGTCACTATTATGACGTGTCATTTTGCGTGTTGCTTCAAGCCCGCCGATACCCGGCATTTGTACATCCATGAGGACGACATCAGGGATCAGTTCTTTCGCTAGTTTAATGGCCTCTTCACCGGTGCCGGCGTCGCCAACGACTTTTAGACCGCTTACATCCTGTAATAAGCGTCGTATCCCGATGCGCACAAGTTCGTGGTCATCAACTAACAAAACTTTGATCAAGTTTAATACCCCGCAGGTTCGTCAACGCAATATGGCGGAGAGAGAGGGATTCGAACCCCCGGAGCCCTTACGAGCTCAACGGTTTTCAAGACCGCCGCTTTCAACCACTCAGCCATCTCTCCAGCTATGCTACTAATATTGATGAGCATTTTCGGCAATTACTCGGACGACTACGCGAGCACGCTCGTGTTTAACGCCGCCAAAGGGGGAGAATCGCAATTCTCCCCCTTTGGAAACCCCCATCGCGTAAGGTCTGCGGTGGGATGAGTAGTTACCATTTTATTAATCTTATTAAGCGCACATAGTAACGCTATTATGTGAGATTATTCAACCGATAATTGTAAGTTTTATTCGATAATCTATCTATGGTATGATGCAGATGCGTGAAAATTTTAGTCACAACTGGAGAATTACTATGCAATCCAATGATGTAAATGTTATTAGACGTGATGCATCGTTATTAAGCACACATTCGGTACTTCGGAATACTTATCTGTTATTGAGTTTAACGCTCTTATTTAGCGCTGCCTTGGCTTATTATGCGGTTGTTTCAGATGCGAGCTATGGTTCGTCTCTGGTTCTTTCATTAGTTGGCTTTGGATTATTGTTTTTGATCAATGGATTACGTAATAGCGGCTGGGGAATTGTGGCTGTTTTTGCTTTTACTGGCTGTATGGGATATTCCATGGGTCCACTACTGAATCACTTTATTCGTGGCTATAGCAATGGTGGTCAATTGATTGCGACGGCAATTGGTGGCACTGGCTTAACATTTTTCCTTTCTTCCGCGTATCTACTAGTAACCAAAAAAGAATTAAGCAGCTGGAGTAAATTTTTAATGATTGGCTTGGTGGTAACTGTTGTTGCTAGCCTTGCGAATATTTTCTTTAAAATGCCAGCACTGCAGTTAGCTATTTCAAGCATGCTAGTTTTTATTTCTACCCTCTTAATGATGTTTGATACCAGCCGTATTATTCATGGCGGCGAAACCAATTACATTATGGCAACGGTAAGTTTGTTTTTGGATATTCTAATTTTATTCCAAAATCTTTTAATCTTGTTGGGTGCATTAAGCGGTAACAGCAGAAATTAACTTATATGCGTCAAATATAAAAACGACCTTTCGGGGTCGTTTTTTTTATGCGTACGTTACATAATTGTGCAACATTGCCCTGGCTTATCATCTTTTAATTCTAAAATAACAAGATCATTTGTATAAGACTGTGCTTCTGGTTTTTTGTGTGTCTGATGTATTGACCCCATTGTTTCTCCAATCTCACTTAATGAATAAGGTCCTTCTCCAAACTGAAATGCTCGGATATGACTATAACGAAGATCAATCCCATGTTCAGCTCGCAATTTATTTTCACTAATATTGCCAAGATCAATGGTCCATAACTCTTCCATGTTTTTCATGAATAATGTTTCAGTATGGCCACTTTCTTGAAAAGGCATTTTGCATCTATCTTTACCGCGAAAAAAATGTAATGCATGAGTTAACTCATGCCCAAAAGAAATAAAAGCGGGTTTAAAAACGAGACATTTTCCCTTGCCGAAATCAAGTGCCTTAAATAAAAACTGCGGGTCTTCCCAAAATTGAGGTGGATAAGTTAACTGCACTTTATTCCATGATTTTCTAGGGTGATTAAAAAATTTTAATGGAGATACTGAACTTTGCACATCATCTTTCATTGGATCATGTCGATTTCGCAGAGAGTTTTTGTCAGGCGTAATAGATAAACTGGCATGTGCTTGTTCGAGAACCGAAATATAACACGTATATTGTTCATGAAGTTGGTTGATTTTTATAATTAATCGTTGTCCTACTGGTTGTGATATTAACTTTCGTATCAATACAGCTATGTTTTCTTTTTCTATGCTTTTTTTATCAAATGCTAAGCAGTGCTCCATAAAATAATGATACTGCTCACGTAGATATAACGCTGGCTCTGTTTTGTTTGTCTCGGGAATTAAATCATTATTAAATGAATGAAAAAATAATAGAGGATATTTGACATGCAGATTATGCAGCGCATTCAATTTGTCATTAAATGCTTGTACTTCAAAAAATATTTCTTCTATATTTTTAGCGTTATCTTTTCCATAGGAAGCTAATACAGCATCTATATGTTGATAGATTTGATGTTCGAAGTCATCTGTGCGTCTGATAATTTCTTCTGGGGATAATTTTTTAAGCGAGGAAAGAAAGGTGTCTATTTTTTCTTTCAATTTATTATTTTCTAATTGTGTGTGACTCAGCATACATATATTCACCTGTAAGGTATGAATATAATAATTATAGTATATGGCTAGACATATCGGCGTTAATTGATAAATTACAATAGTATCATTGGGTTGTCGTTGTTATTGGATGTGTTATCTATACAAAACGCATAGATCATTAGCACCCTCACCCGCCGTGCAAAAAACGCACGTCGACCTCTCCCGCAAGCGGGAGAGGTGAGTTACGAAACAACGCCACCCCATAGAGCACTGTGGGAGAGGGGGCACATTACGCTTCACTATCTATGGGTTGTTTCTCTAACCACAAACATTTTCCCTTTGTTTGCATTTTTTCTAAGTGTTCTAGATGTGATTTTATTTCATCTTCAGTGGCTTTCAGTACACATAAATCATGTGTGTGAGTTGTTAAAACGGTATCAACGGTTTGTTGCTGTGTTGCAATTTCTGCAGTTTCAGTTTCACCAAATAAAGTCGCTTGTCCACCCGTCATTGCAAGATAAACACGGGCTAGCAAATGTGCATCGAGTAAAGCGCCATGGAGTTCACGTTGTGAATTGTCAATGCTGTAACGCTTACACAATGCATCTAAGCTATTACGTTGGCCTACATGCATTTGCCTTGCTAATAAAAGAGTATCGACAACGTGACAATAGTCTGTAATGGGCCGCCAAGATTTTTTTAGCAGCGCAAGTTCTGCGTTGATAAATCCGATATCGAATGATGCATTATGAATAATAAGTTCTGCGCCATCGACAAATTCCATGAATTGATGCGCAATGACATGAAAGGTTGGTTTATCTTGCAGAAATTCATTAGTGATACCGTGAACAGCTAATGCGCCCTGGTCTATTTCACGTTGTGGATTCATGTATTGATGGTAGTGTTTGCCAGTCAGTTTGCGATTGACTAGCTCGACGCAACCAATTTCGATAATGCGATGACCTTCTGCAACGTGTAAGCCGGTTGTTTCAGTATCAAGAATTACTTGTCGCATACAGTTGCCCTTATTTTTTATTTCTTCAATAAATTATCAATGGCTGTGGTTGCTAATGCATCCACCAAATCATTTTCTGGATGTCCGCTGTGCCCTTTTACCCAGTGCCAAGTGATTTGATGGCGACTCGCTTCTTGATCGAGGGTTTGCCATAAATCGGCATTTTTTACGGGTTTTTTATCAGCTTTTACCCAATTCTTTTTTTTCCAACCGGGCAGCCATTCGGAAATACCTTTTTGCACATACTGTGAATCCGTATAAAGATCCACACAACATGATTCTTTTAACACAGCCAGTGCTTGTATGGCAGCCATTAACTCCATGCGATTATTTGTCGTATCACGTTCACCACCGGAGAGCGTTTTATCCGTTTTACCATAACGTAATAATGCACCCCAGCCGCCAGGTCCTGGGTTGCCGCGACAAGCCCCGTCTGTGTAAATTTCTATTTTTTTCATTAAGGGTGGTTCCGTGCAATGGGTTTTGGAATACCGATATTCGTTAAGCGAACATCTGATATTTTTTGTTTCCAGCTTAATTTAATTGGCGTCAGTGGTATGACTTTTGCTTGCGCAACCACTGTGTAAACACCACCGAATGGTGAGTGAAACCATTTCCCCGTTGTTTCAAGGAATGCTAATTGATGATAAATCTTTTCGTGGTTAACCGGTGGTCTATATAAATGTGTACTATGTTTTATTAATTCAAAATCAGCGAGTGATAGCCATTTTTTAATTTGACTCGCTTTTATAAAGTGACCAGACCAGGGTATTGTTGTCCGTTTTGCCCATAACTTTTTGAGGCCCCATAAGCTGTATGGATTAAAGCCTGTAATGATGATATGACCTTCTGGTTTGATAATTCGGCATGCCTCAGTGAATAGTTGGTGCGGGTTATCGATATATTCTAAAATATGGGGCAAAAGAACTAAATCAACACTGCCTGATGCGATTGGAAGTTCATGTAAATTACTTTCTACTGTTCGAATCTTGCCATGTTTGTTTTGGGTAAATAGTGGTGTAATTAAATATTGGTTTGGGACTGCGCTGGACTTTAATAATGTCTGCTGGTGTGGTGTACCAATGAGAATAATTTGGTTGCCATAATATTGCGACAAGACAGACGATAAAAAATGGCGTTCTGATTCAAGTACTGCATGCCCTAGAAAATGTGCAAGCCAACGGTCCCAGTGCTGTATTTTATGGTAAGTTTTAGCCAAGTCAGTTCTTCCCTAATTAAACCTGCATAAGTGTATCACAAAAACGAACATTTCTTTGCCTTGACCTCGCTTGATTTACTAGTACTATTATAATGATGTTAACTATCATTCCGATACGTGCATTTAAGGATAATTATATCTGGCTGCTAGTCAATCCAGCCAATTTGCACTGTGCAATTGTTGATCCAGGGGATGCTGAGCCAGTCTTGGATTTCTTAAAAAAACAACAGTTGATTCCTTGTTCAATTTTGATCACACATCATCACTATGACCACTCGGGTGGTATCATTGATCTTAAGGCAATTTATCCTGATATTATTGTTTATGGCCCGGAACAAGAATCCATTCCGGGTGTTGATCGTTATGTTCGCGAAAATACGCCTGTTATTTTACCAGACTTAGGGTTGAGCTTGACTATTTTTGACATCCCAGGCCACACAAAAGGTCATGTGGCTTATTATGGCAATAAGATGCTTTTTTGTGGAGATACGTTATTTGCGGCAGGCTGTGGCCGTCTTTTTGAAGGGACGGCCGGGCAAATGTATCAGTCACTTGCAAAGATTCGTGCATTACCCGATGAGACCTTAATTTATTGTGCTCACGAGTATACCGCTGCAAATTTACGTTTTGCGGCGGTTGTGGAGCCTCATAATCGCGATATCCAAAAACGTATTAGTGATGTCGTTGTTATGGTGAAAAAGAATATCCCAACATTACCAAGTTTATTATTGTTGGAAAAACAGACCAACCCTTTTTTACGATGTCAGATTAAAACTGTGATAGACTCGGTTCAAGAGCACCAAGGTGAAGTGCTAACTGATTCAGTTAGTATTTTTCAATCACTCAGAGCTTGGAAAGATAACTTTTAGCATTGGTGAGTTAAGTTAGATGATGCATTGGTATCAGAAACTAATTATAACAATTTGCATTGGATTTTTCGCCAGTGGCATTTTTGCATTTCCAAGTGTCGATGGTATACAAGAATATCAGCCGAATGTGCTGCAATATCCCGATATCAAACAAGTGCTTGATGATGATATTGTGCGTTATCGAAATGCAGATGATATTTGGGCTGTTATGCGCCAAGAGTTCTCATTAGAGCATTATGAAAATGATCCGCAAGTGCAAATGCAAATCGAATGGTTTTTAGCTCATCAAGATTTTTTAACGCGCTCCATTACTCGTGCAGCACCCTATCTATATTATATTTTACAACAAGCACGTATTCGTCATTTACCTATTGAATTAGTTTTGTTGCCTATTATCGAGAGTGCCTATAACCCATATGCTTATTCTCCTGCTGGTGCGTCTGGTATTTGGCAGTTAATGCCAGGGACCGCATCCGGTTATGGAATCAAACAAGATAGATGGTACGATGGTCGGCGTGATGTTATTGCTTCTACAAAAGCTGCATTAAATTATCTTAGCTATTTAGGAACTTTTTTTGATAACAATTGGTTGTTGGCGATGGCAGCCTATGATACAGGTCTTGGTAATGTTTCGTATGCCATTAATCGAAATATTCGTGAAGGTTATGATACTGATTTTTGGTCATTGCGATTAGCACAAGAAACCCGTATCTATGTGCCTCGCATGTTAGCGTTGGCTGCTATTGTTGCCAATCCAGATCGCTACCCTGTTTATTTGCCACCGATTCCTCACGCGCCTTATTTAGCGCAATTAAGTATTGGTATGCAAATGGATTTGCGGCATGTTGCTTTGTATGCAGGTGTACCTTACAAACAATTGATGCAGTTAAATTCAGGATTTAGTCATCCAATTACCGATCCGAGTGGTAAACGTAAATTAATTTTACCACTGGAAAATGTGGCGCAGTTTTCCGCAAATCTGCAGCAGCCATTACTCTACCCTAATGCGCAGTCTACTATCGCAGTAAATAATAGTATTGAAGATGATGCTACACAACAACTTCTTGCGCCAGTCGTTGCTTCGTCTAAATCAAAGAAATCAGCTCGGACTGTATTGGCGAGTGCACAAGCACCCACAGAAATTACCAGTGAAGATATAGGTGATTTTAATCATTATTTAGCTAGCAAAGAGGTAGATGGTTCGCGCGCGACAGCGCCTGCTGAAAATTATCCATCACCACCGCCAGCAGTAAAAAAAGAATTGGAAAATTTAGATGGTAATTATCGTATCCAGCCTGGTGATACCATTTATATGACGCGTGAAGGCGATGATATTGATAAAATTGCACAACGTTTTCATGTGAGTACTCAGGCATTATTTGCGGCAAATCCATTGAACGCAACGAAAACCATGCATCAAGATCAGCATCTTGTTATTCCAACTCACTTGCGCAATGTGCAAATCGCAAAAGTGGTTGCGCCGACACCAAAAAAATATCATCTTGCATCGGGTGATACTGTCTATATGGTAAGAAAAGGCGATACCATCGACAAAATAGCCCGTAAATTTCATATCACGGCACCCGAAATACGGATTACGAATTTGATTGCTGATAACGATCTTCGTGATGGGGACAGATTGATTATTCCTACCCATGCCTAATTTTGATTGACAGAAAAAACTTCCTTACCTACACTACTCGCCAAATCACCAGGGGTGCTTAGAAATTTCTAGGCTGAGACGTTACCCTTAAACCTGCTCTGGATAATGCCTGCGGAGGGAGTGTGAGCTTGCTTGATAAGCATTTCTGCTTGTCATTCTTTTTGCTCATGCTGTTTTCGCTTTTTTAGGAAGAAGCTATGCAACATGAGTATCTTAAGCTTTGTTTGATAACGAATCAGCATAACCAGACTTTTGAAGCATATAAAAAAATTCTAATGGCTGCGATTGCAGGTGGCATTACGTCAATTCAAGTTCGTGAGAAAAACCAAAATTTATGGCAACTAGAAGAATTTGTAAAAAATATCAAGTTGTTAATAAAACCCTATCACATACGACTCATTATCAATGATCATGTTGATCTTGCTAAAAAAATGGATGTGGATGGTGTTCATTTAGGACAACAGGATATGTCACCTAATATGGCCAGAAAAATTTTAGGTCCTCATAAAATTATTGGCCTATCTATTGAGTCTCTCGAGCAATTACAAGAAGCAAATCAATTCACTTCATTAAATTACGTTGCTGCCAGCGCCATTTTTCCCAGTAAAAATAAATTGGATTGCAATATGTTGTGGGGGCTTGATGGCTTGAGAACCCTTTGTCAGCAATCATATCATCCTGTGATTGCGATTGGTGGTATTCATCAAGATAATGTGAAGGATGTTGTTATGAATGGTGCGGCGGGTGTTGCAGTGATTTCTGCTATTCATGATGTGGTCAATCCAGAGAAAGCGGCTCGTAATATATTAGCTAAAATTCACCAAGGAAAATGTCATGTCAAATCAGCTTCGCAACACATTAAATGCAATAAAAAAACAAAAACCCCTTATATTGAATTTTACGAATGATGTTACCATTGATTTTATTGCCAACGGTTTATTATGTGTTGGCGCTTCTCCTGTTATGTGTAAAGCAGAACAAGAAATTGAAGATTTAGTGAGGATATCAAATGCCGTGGTTATTAATATTGGCACGTTGGATGAAAAGCATATCATGCTTTGCGAAACAGCTTGTCGAATCGCGAATCAGCTAGGTAGACCAATTATTTTTGACCCCGTGGGTGCTGGTGCAAGTCATTATCGCACAACGATATCAAAAAAAATCATATCCACTTATCAAATAGCGATTGTGCGTGGCAATGCGAGTGAAATTATGGCGCTCGCAGGTTATCAAACCACTACGCGTGGTGTGGATAGTAATGATAGTAGTATAGAGGCAATTAAATCTGCAGGTAAAATTGCAAATAAATTTAATGTCGTTGTTGTGATAAGTGGAGAAACGGATGTCATTATTGACAATAATCGCATTGAAAAGATAATCGGTGGATCTGATATGATGCCAAAAATAACCGGTACGGGATGTTTGATGACAGCAATTATTGCAGCATTTCATGCCGTGCAAGCAGATAAATTTACGGCGGCGGCTTTGGCTGCCTATTTTTATGGATTATGCGGAGAGCAAGCGGCCAGGCTGATTGATGGTGTTGGATCATTTAAAACGAAGTTTTTAGATTGTTTGAGTAATTATGACGCCGTATAAAGCTGTGCTTACTATTGCTGGATCTGATTCATCAGGTGGGGCTGGTATTCAAGCGGACATAAAAACTATTTCTGCTATTGGGTGTTATGCAGCCTCGGTGATTACTAGTCTTACGGCGCAAAATACGCTAGGCGTGCAGAAAGTTGAAAAAATTTCAGCTGATTTTATTTATCAGCAATTAGAGTCTGTTTTGACAGATATTCACTTTGATGCGATTAAAATTGGCATGATTCAACATGCTGAAAATGCGGCTGTTATTATTAGTTGCATTCAAAAATTCCATCCTAAAAATATTGTGATTGATCCGGTGATGGTTTCAAAAAATGGTTGTCTGTTGATGGATGCGGATGCTGTCCCTGTGTTAACAAGCACATTATTTCCTTGTGCTATTCTCGTTACGCCTAATATTCCTGAAGCGGAAAAATTGCTTAATAAAAAAATAGACTCGTTAGAGGATATGAAGATGGCGGCTTTTGATCTTAGTAATATAGCTAAGACAAGTATTTTACTAAAAGGCGGTCATCTAAAGGATGTAGATTCTCCTGATGTGCTGTATCTATTTTCTGAAAAGAAATTTTATTTTTTTAATACAAAAAGAATTGATACTAAGAATACACATGGCACAGGATGTACCTATTCGTCAGCTATAGCTGCGTATTTGGCACATGGATATTCATTAGTTGAGGCGGTTTCTGCAGCAAAAAATTATATATTTCAAGCTATTTTGTCCGGCAGTAAGCGCTTGCTTGGGAGGGGTTATGGTCCTGTGCATCATTTTTATGAGAGAAATAATAGGGCTTGCGCGGGAATGACAAGAACTTTAGAGGTAGAACCTAATGATATTTGAAAGAATGCGTCAAGAAACTAAATTTCTTCTGAAAAAAATTCATCAGCATCCATTTAATATCGAGCTTGCTCAGGGTCGATTGGATTTATCAAAATTTATTTATTATTTAATTCAAGATTCGCTTTACCTGGTGGATTTTAGCAAGGCATTAGCTATCACTGCTGCTAGATTGCCGGAGCGTCATGATTCTAGGCAATATATGCAATTTGCATTAGGTGCGATTGAAGCTGAAAATCAATTGCATTTGGATTTTTTGGCAGACCATAAGGTGTCTAATCTAGCAGCGCATCGGCAATCTCCCGCTTGTTTTATGTATACTAATTATTTATTAAAAATTGCCAGTCTTGCTTCTGTGGAGGAAGCTGTTGCTAGTTTATTGCCTTGTTTTTGGATTTATAGTGAAGTGGGTAAAAAAATCGCGGCTATGGAAATAATATCTAATAATCCATTTCAAGATTGGATTGATTTATATGCGAGTGATGCGTTTGCGGGTTCTGTTGAATCCGCAATCGACACGGTGAATATGCTTGGACAGCAAGCATCAGAAACTATTAAAAATAATATGTTGTCGGCTTTTATCAAGGCTACTGAGTTGGAATGGTTATTTTGGGATAGTGCTTATGCCTTGCAAGAATGGAGGTAAGTAGCCCGTATGGAGCGTAGCGCAATACGGGATGGTATGGCCAGACCCCGTATTACGCTGCGCTACATACGGGCTACAAAGAAATTAACCAAAATTAGCAGAGTCCAACGGTCTTGCCATTGCAAAATTGACATTTCTATTCCACAACCCGCCTAATCCCCATGCATAGGCTGCTGGACGACCCGTATGCGGATTAATTTTTAGAAGTAATGTGCCGATACCAATCCCCGCTTCATTGCGTTGACGAGTATCTTGGCTATGACGACTGGGCGCTGAATCAGCGACGCGAACAAAAAACACATCGCTATCCCGTATCGGTTTATCCATGACGACCATCACATGGCCGCCGGTTTCCGAGCCGCGTGAGTTTTTATAGCGAAATACGAGAATATCACCCGGCCGTAGCTGGTCGACAGCTTCTACTTTATTCCAGAAATTGTCTTCGCTATTTCCTAATTCAGTAAAGAATTCATAATAATGTTGTGTTGCCGGCGCATCAGCGCCGGTGGCATTCACTAAGCTTAAGTAGGCTTGTGGCGTTACACGCTGAAGAATGTGGTCAACAAAGCTAGAGCAGTCAACAATATAAACGCCACGCGATGTATCAAATTTTCTACCGCCTAGTTTGTAATCGCTGTAATGTAAATTTTCTACGACTTTATGTACGAAGTTAACAACATGTTTTTCCAGAGATAATGCAAAACTTGGATGCCATGACGAGACAGGGGGTTCCGGTGTTGTAGTTGTTTCAGTCGCTGTTGATTTTGTCGTGTAGCTGCTTGGTGTTGATGTTACTTGTGGCGTTGTAATTGTAGCCGTTTCTGTTTTAGTGGGTGATGTTGTAAATACACTTAGTATGGATTGCACAATATTGGTGTCTTGCGTCGTGTTTTGATTTGTGTCTTGAGTGGTTCCGATATTGACTTCTCTTGCAGGTTCTACGGGCAATGCATTGTTTGAAGTCGTTAGCCGTGCTAGCGTTTTTTCACTGTCCGCGAAAGTGTTATTTGGAGATTTTTTCTCGGCGTCAGCAATTAAAGTTGGCCCATCGTAGCTAATTGAAATATCCGATGCAAGTTCATCTGTATTCGCTTGATGATGCTGTGAAGATTTATTTTTCGCATGTATAGAATGATGTTTTCTATGGTGAGCGTGTGCTTTATGTTTTTTTACGCTGACATGATGGTGCGTAGTTATTTTTTTATGATTAACGTGATGTTTTTTTGATGAGGCTTCAGCAATATTGATGGAGCAACCCAATATGACAGTACAGACGAACAAGAAGACAGAAATGCGTTTTATTCTGAAAAAGCTATTTTTTAGTGATTTTGTTTTGCCAGAAAAAAACATGTAAAAAATCCTTCTCTTTTAACGATCACGAGTTGAACTTCAGCGGTGTGTTGATTCATATTTCATACAAGATTATGCCTGATAATGGCTTTGGCATCAAACTTTGGTGAGTATTTATAGAATTTATTTAGAATAAAAATTGATAACGTGATGTAATAACACACGAAAAATATTTTACTGAATAAATTATAATCTATAAACTATTAAGTGGTTTTAAGAAATGCTTTTTCAGAATCAGTTGATGGGCGTCCTAATACACCATTGCGCTGTGGAAAGCGGCCAAACTCTTTAATGACACGAAAATGTGCATATGCGTAGGCGAGAAATAATTGATAGACTTGTGTTGTTTCTGTCATGGATAGAGAAACTAATGCTTGAAATAACCGAATGGATTGTTCTTGAACTTCCGAGTCTTCTGCGTGAACAAGCGGCATATAAAAGAAAACGCGTTCAATTAAAGTAAGCGAATGATCCATCTCTGTGCGCAAACCTTCGATGCAAAGCTGCTGAGCTTGTTTATCGTAATCAAAAGCATGTGCAGAGTTGCGATGCAAGTAACGTGAAAATTGGTCCAATAAGATAATCAGTGCGAGTCGACCTCGAGGACTTTCTGCCCAGTCTTGGTATTTACCAATGACTGCAGCTTCATAATCGCTGCCGAAGCGCTTGGTGATCGTTTTTTTCAGTTGCTCACTCTCACCAAACCACAGATTCGTGCGATCACTGGAGGGTAGATCCGCCGTCCCTAAATCACCAAACCAAAAGTTTAATAACGCATGGACTTTATCAGGCATGAAACAATCCTCCTAATGATTAGCATAGCACAAATCATCTTGAAGAGGGTTTCCTGACTATATTTATAACAGGTAGTTAGAATTATTGATAAATATCAACAATTTTTAAACTTGCTCACCAGTAAGAATAGAAACCAAAAGCTGAGCCGCAATTTTTTCAGTTTTTGCATTTTTATCTCTATGAGGGTCAAACTCGACGATTTCACTTCCAATCAAACGGTTATCACCACTGACGTGTTTTAGTGCATTGCACAATTCTTTTGCAGACAATCCATCAGGTTCGCTAACGCCTGTGCCCGGCGCTTCATTCGGGTCAATGCCATCAATATCAATAGTAATACCATAGCCAATGGTACCTTTATTCACCAGGTCAATTGCTTCAGTCATAATGGCATCTAGGCCGCGTTGTTTCACTTCATCCATAAAATAAGTTCGTATGTTTAAGCGCTTAAGCAGCGCTTCTTCACCTGGCTCATAGCTTCTTGCGCCAATAACGCACACATGTTCGGGTTTAATTTTAGGAGCGGATCCCAGTATGGTAATTAACTCAGGGTGACCATACCCTAGTAGGCAAGCCAATGGCATACCATGAATATTGCCCGTTTCTGATGTTTCTGGTGTGTGACTATCCATGTGAGCGTCAATCCAGATAAGGCCAAAATCACCCTGCTTGCTAAGTTGATGATGTACGCCACTCCAGGTGCCGATTGCACACGAATGATCACCACCAAACACGGTGAAAAAAGCTTTTTCATGGACTAATTTGCTGGTTACTGCCGCTAATTTTTGGCAGTGTTCTGTCACAACTTTTAATGGGGATTGTGCTCCCTCTGCTCTATTGGGTTCTAGCATAGCATCCCAAGAATAAGAGATGTGATGATTGGAGAGTGCTTTTTGTAGATGCGCTGATTTTTCTAAAACGAGTGGTCCTTCCCAGCAACCTGCGTCTGCGGCAGCGATACCTGAAGCGGAGCCTACTAAATGGACGGTGTGTTTCTTTGAAACCATGGTTCTCACCTCAGCGGAAGCTAATTTGTTGAGTTAACTCGGGGCGTCAATATAACCTACAAAAATAAGAAAAAACAGTGACTAGAATATCTTAATATCATTTATAATGACAAACTTCGTAAAGATTAGTAATGATAATTATGTCGCAATCAATTGATAATTTTAGAGTTTATTCCGAGCGGCCATTAATTACCCCGCATCAGCTAATAACAGAGCTGCCATTAGTTTCTTCTGTGGCTGAGAATATTCGTCTTGCTCGTATGACTATTAGTAAAATTATTCGTGGTGAAGATCGCCGCTTGCTGGTGGTTGTGGGTCCCTGCTCTATTCATGATTGTCATGCCGCGCTTGAGTATGCTTGGTTTCTCAAACATGCGGCGGCGCAATATGAAAATGATCTTTTTATTGTGATGCGCACCTATCTAGAAAAACCGCGGACTACGATGGGTTGGAAAGGATTAATCAGTGATCCTCTGTTGGATGGTAGTTTTGATTTCAATCAAGGATTAAGAATCGCAAGAAAGTTTTTACTTGATTTGTGTGCAATGAATCTTCCAGCGGCCACAGAGTTTTTAGATATCAACATTCCTCACTATTTAAGTGATTTAATTACTTGGGTAGCCATTGGGGCTCGCACAACAGAAAGCCAAATACATAGAGAATTAGCATCTGGATTATCGATGCCTGTTGGATTTAAAAATACAACGGATGGCAATTTTAAAATTGCTATTGATGCTGTTTTAACGGCTCGTCACCCACATCATTTTCTGGGTATGACGCTTGACGGTATTGCTTCTATTCTTTCTACCCTGGGTAATGAAAATTGTCATATTGTATTGCGAGGATCAAATCAATCCCCCAACTATACGAATGACTATATTGCATCTGCTATTGCTATGTTGAAAGCAGAAAATTTGTCACCACGTTTAATGATTGATTGTAGCCATGGTAATAGTATGAGGGAATACCAACGTCAAGCAACTGTTGTGAATGCAGTTATAGAGCATTTGCAGCATAATGCAGCTGATATTTTAGGTGTGATGATCGAAAGTAATTTAGTATCGGGTAAGCAAACACCACAAGCAAATCAACAATTGGTTTATGGGCAAAGTATTACGGATGCGTGTTTGTCATGGAGTGAAACATTGCCATTATTGGATAAGTTAGCTTTGGCTATTCATTGTAGTCGTGGTTAGGCGTCTGTTGATTTATTCCATCTGTCGTTGTTACTGAGCCGCGCGCGTTAGCACATACCTTTATACACAAGTTAATTTATCTATCAATTAAAATTTAAATCGCAAAGTTAGAACAACCAATACTAACCAAAATCTTTATGGTTTATATCCTACAATACATCTAGCAGCTAATATAACAGCTTCATCAGCACGAGTACTGTGTGTGCCGCTTCCTTTGCGCTTTTTCCACAAACAATAGTCAAGCAAGCTATCAAGCAACGCATCACTGCGCTCACCTTTTGAAAAACGAGTTTTTGCATTTTGAAATTGTCGTTCACTAGAATGACATCTGTCTTTTGAATTAGTTGCAGTAACATTAAATTCATACATATTATTTAAAATTTGTTTTGCTTCTTTTAATGCTAAACTTGAACTATCTTTTGATGGTGGTGCTAGCACGGGAGCTGGAGAAGTCTCTTCACTTGCGGCAGCTAACGTAGACAATTCCCCCGCTTTATAAACTTTTACATCCCAATGAAGATCCGCATTAGTAAAAATCATCGTGGTGGAAAATGATTTCATAAATAAAACTCTTATAAATTTATATTAATTTTATCATACTAAATTGCGATTAAAGATAAGCATGAGGTCAAGGTGGACATACTAAGCCCTGTGACGCTTGTTAACGCGCGCGGCTCAGTAACAAATAAAAAAAGAAGCTGAGTTTTTCAGCTTCTTTTTTCTATACGCTAAAATTATGGCGTAATACCCGTACCAGAGAATGTGGCAGAAGTTGAGCCTGGACCTGATACGGTACAGCTTGCACTGGCACCATTTGTGATTGCCCCTGAAGTGATACTATAACCAGAAGGCATACCACCCTGTAAGATGTTTCCTATGTCAGTACAGTTAACGACAGCTTGACCCTTGGTAGCGTTTTCTGTTCTGACCGCATAGTTTTCTGCGCTAGCGGACCCAAGAGCACCTGCTACACCATTCGTAGCCGCTGTCTGAGCATCTGATGTGATACTAAAAAGTTTTGGAATTGCAACTGCAGCTAGAATACCTAAGATGGCAATAACAATGACTAATTCAATTAACGTAAAACCGAGTGTGGATCTTTTCGATGTAGGCATTGACATATTTATCATTCCTTTGAGAAATTGGTTATGCAATTGTTACTACTGTCAATTGTATCATGTTGTTTATCATGCAATGAATACTTTTTTCTTATTTATTAACCTATTTTGGTAACTTTCGCCATATTCCAGATGGGTAGATAGACTGCGAAAGCCAGAACTAAAACCACACCTGCTAATACCACAATGAGTAAGGGTTCGATTATATCGCCTAACCGTTTTAAATCGTAGTCTACTTCGCGTTTATAAAAAACGGAGATCTGTTCTAGCATGGGACCTAATTCACCAGTTTCTTCGCTAACGCTCAAAATTTGCAACTCAAGAGAGGTAAATAAATTACTTGCTGCTGCCGCTTGCGCCAAATTATTACCGCGTTCAATGGCGCTACGCATACCGAGTATTTGTTGGCGCGCATATTCGTTATTCACCGATTGTGCAACCAGCTCAATACCTTCAATGAGTGGGACACCGGATTCAATTGTAATAGCAAATGCCTGCGAAAAACGCAGTAAAATGATTCGTCTGAGTATTTTTCCAAAGAAAGGAATTCGTAATAAAAATTTATCCAGCTTAAATTTTCCAATGGGCGTCCGAATATAATACATAAACCAAGTGACTGCCAATGAGGACACAATAAGCATCCCCAGCCAATGTTGGGTTAGAAAATTAGACGTCCCAATGAAAAATTGTGTGACAGCAGGTAAACTAACTTTAGCTTGCTTAAAAACATTCGTGAATGCTGGAATCACAAATATATTAATTAAAATAATAGCTGCAAGCATAGAAATGGTAACAAATATAGGGTATCGCATGGCGGTTTTAACACTTTTTATCGCACCACCTTCTAATTCCAAATATTGATTAATTCGTAGAAAAGCTTCTGCTAAGCGGCCGCTACTTTCTCCGACTCGTATCATGCTGATCATGATTGGAGTGAAAATTTTAGGATAATTTTTCATGGAACTCGCTAAATCTTGACCTGCTTCAAGATTTTCAACTAATCCAAGTAATCCATTCACCATGACTTTATTGTGCATACTACCCGCTAAATTTTTTAAAGCGGCAGCAATGGGTATGCCTGTTTTGCAAAGTGAATACATTTGTCGTGAAAAGACTCCCAGTTCATCACGCGTGACGGATTCTTCAAATTGACTACTCAGTTTTTGCCAAAAAGTTTTAGCTTCTTCACTTGACTGGATTGTAATGGGTATAACACCTTCTTTCATCAGTAATGCGCTTAATGATTCGGGAGATTGCGCTGTGCGCGAACCAGAAATGAATCTTCCCTCATTGTCGCGTGCTTTATAAACAAAAATCGGCATAGATTATCATCTTATATGGACTGCTCGGTATCGGGATATCTTTTTTCAAACCCTTGATCAGAAATACGCATTACTTCACTGACGGTTGTGATTCCTTGTACTGCGAGATCTAAACCGCTGAAGGTGAGCGGTCTAAACGTTTCTTGTTGATAAGCTGCTTTTTTAAAGGCGGGTATATTGTTTGCCCGTAAAGCTTCAGCTAATGGTGTATCCCATACCAATAACTCAAAAATACCGATCTGACCTTTTATACCGGTATTATGACAATAGTTGCAACCAGCCCCATGCATATACGGGTAATTCAGATATTCTGGCCCTGCTACATCTTGTAGCCAAATTTTTTCAGCGGGTGTTAGTTCTACTGGACGTAAACAGTTTTTACAATTTCGCCTAACTAAGCGTTGCGCCATAATGCCGCGCAAGACAGCGGCTATTAAATAACTTTCTGCTCCCATATCAATTAAACGTAAAGTGCTGCTAATCGCATCATTCGTATGTAGCGTTGATAAAACTAAATGTCCAGTCATGGCTGCTCGTATTGCGATAGCCACTGTTTCTTCATCACGAAGTTCACCTACCATGATGATGTCTGGATCTTGACGAAGGATGGCTCGCAATGCTCTTGCAAATGTTAAATCCACACCGGGAGCAATCTGAACTTGATTTATGCGAGGAATGCGATATTCAACGGGATCTTCAACGGTGATGATTTTTTTCTCGGCACTATTCAGCTCGCTGAGTGCACCATATAATGCGGTTGTTTTCCCACTACCCGTTGGACCCGTAATTAATATTAGGCCATTAGGTAAAGCGGTTAGCTTGCGCAATGTCTCTAAGACTTTTGGAGGCATGCCTATTTCATCAAGGTTTAGTAGATTTGCCGACTGATTTAATAAGCGCATTACCACGGATTCGCCAAATTGAATAGGCAGTGTGGCTAAACGAACGTCAAAATTTTTGTCTTTAATTCTAATGCTAAAACGCCCATCTTGAGGGACACGTTTTTCAGTGATATTGATGCCTGCCATCAATTTTAAACGTAGTGTCAAGGCACTAACGATGTGTTTTTCATTGATGATTTGCTCATGTAATACGCCATCAACACGCTGACGGATACGTAAAATATGCTCATCAGGTTCAATGTGAATATCAGAAGCATTCATTTGTACCGCGTCTTGGAAAATCGATTCGAGCATCCGAACAACAGGCGCATCTGTAGCGGAAAGATCTTGTTTGAGTTGAGAGAAATTATATTTATTTTCGGTCAACTCTTCGGATAACTCTTCTGCAAATGATGTAATTTCACTTGTTCTTCGATAGATGAGATCAATTACTTGAAGTAAATCTTCCTCGCTAATTAATGCAATTTTAATGGGAAGCTTGAGTAGTCTTGATAATTCATCAGTAGCAATAATATCTTGAGGGTCTACCATGCCAACAAGGAACTCATCATTTTCCTTTTTCAACACAAGGGCACGAAAATGACGTGCATAAAATTCGGGTAGATAGGTAACGACGTCTGGATTTATCGGAAAGTTCTTTAAGTCAATTAAAGGCATATTTAATTGATGAGCAAGTAAATCTAATAATTTGCTTTCCTCAATAAAATGCAAATCGACAAGCACTTGCCCTAAGCGTTGGCCAGTTTGTCGTTGTTGTTCAATAGCGGTATCCAGTTGTTCCTGTGTGATGATATGACTATCCAGTAACAACTTACCAATGTGAATTTTTTTTATTTGCATCACACCTGCCTTATAAGAAATTAGGTTGTGTGTAATTGGGCCGATAAAAAGTTTTTAAGTTCTGGATTTAAATTACCGATGCTATCAGCATTTGTGTAAGCTTCGAAGGCTTGTGGATGATCGCCAAGCGCATCTAAAGCGATACCCAAACCTACCCACCATTTTGCATTTGATGATTGTATGGTTAATAATTTTTTATATAGATTTGCCGCTAAATTGGCTCGGCCTTGTCGTTGATAGAGCGCCGCCATCAGGGCATAGTAGTTAGGCTCATTTTCTATGGAGGGCGAGTTTTTTTGTAAAAGTAATAATGCTTCATTTACTCTACCTTGCCCAACAAGTAATTGCGCTTTCATTTCAATAAAGATGATATGTTCTGGTGATAGTTTGATGCCAACATCAAGTAGGTTAGCTGCCGCTAATTTGTTGTTCTGTTGTATCAATAAATTAGCCAGATATTCTCGTGTTTTGAAATTGTTGGGATAGTTATTTACGAGTTGTTTTAACAAAGAAATAGCTTCTGCATTTTGCCCAGATGCAGTAAGTTGTATTGCGTGTTGGTATAGTTGTTCTTCAGAGCTTTCAACCACGGGTTTTTTAATCGTGACGGGTATAGTTGGTTTGTTAATTGATTGACTATTGGTTACATCAGAAAGATTTTTGTAGTAAATATCTAATTGCAGCTCAGGTGCTTTGCCCGCTTCATTTAGTTCTAGTCGTTTAATTTCTGCGGCAGGATTTAAGTGCAGCACGAGTTTTAAATTGCCGTTTTCATCTTTAAATGCTTGAATGCTCTCAATACCGCTACCGCTGTAATTCATGTTTGGTAATGCGGCAACAAGACGCGTATTTTCTAAAATAATAATTAACTCATTGCGACTAACATCACTACTTAATTGATATAGTGCGCCTTGATTTAATAAAAAACGTAAGTTGCTAATGTCTTGTTGCATTTGTAAAGCAATGCCAGTGAGCAAGGCACCCGATGTGTATTGGTCGGTGGTTACAGTACTATTATTTTTGTCTGACTGTGTGATAGTAATAGAATGCGTTTGTGTTGCCTCGGTAGCTGACGGATGGTTAGTATGTCCTATTGATAGCAATATAGAAAATATCAATAACAAAATTGCTGCAAGTACTATAATAATCGAATACTGTGTGCGGTTCTTTTTGAATTCGAGTGAGATATGCGCGCGCAACCCTGTTAAAAGAGATTCCGATGTTGCTTGGTTTCGAGGGCGTTTTTCTAAGTCTTTTAACATTTGATTGATCAGACTCATTAAATAATTCCCTTGTAAATATAAAAGCCTAATACAGTAATAATGAGACTTATGAGCCCAATAATAATGAGGAGCAACGGTTTACTTGAGGAATAGGCAATATCAGTGTCTTTAATCGCAAGTTTCATGGCTTGAGTCGAGACCCTATCCTCCCCTCTTCCATATGCAACAAGCAATGCTTTATGGCAGAGAATATTAACGATGCGCGGTACACCCTGACTTGCTTTAAATAAGATATTTCGTGCCCGATCACTAAATAAAGCGCCAAATGTATAGCCAGCCGTTGCTAAACGATGAAATAAATAACTATCTAAATCATCACGATTCATCAGTGGCAAATAATATGAAAAACTGATGCGCTGTTTTAACTGGCGAAAACTAGGTTGATCTAATCTTTCATCTAGTTCGGGTTGCCCAAACAATACAACTTGTAATAGCTTCGTTGTTTCAGTTTCAAGATTCGTTAATAATCGCAATGTTTCAAGACTTTCAGGCGGAATGGCCTGTGCTTCATCGATTAATAAGACAATATGTTTTCCATCGGCATGCAGAGACAGTAAACGATCGTTGATATACGTTAATAATTCGTGTTGGTCCTGTAATGATCTAGGATCAATGCCAAGTTCGCGTGCTAAGGCTTTGCGCAGTTCGATGGGATTTAAATCTGGGTTAGGAATATAGGCAGTGACAAAGTCGCCATCGAGGCTATCAAGCAGTTTACGGCATAGCAATGTTTTACCTGATCCAACTTCGCCGATAATCTTAATAAATCCTTCGCCACTGCGAAGACTAAATAATACGGTATTGAGGGCTTCTTGGTGGCCTTTCAAATGGCAAAAAAAGCCAATATTTGGCGTAATTGTAAAGGGAAGCTCTTTAAATTTAAAATACTCTAAGTACATTAGATAGTCCTAGTAATAAATTTGCTGTCAGGATTGATGACTTAATTACACACACTACATCCGTCAGTCTTTTCTCCCTGATTACCAAATGTTTCTGGTAGGCCACCTAGATGAAAATCTCTTTTGTCTCGCCCAAAGTCATTATCTGCACGTTCAAGACTTTGTGTCCAAACTTTATTATTTGCCAAAATAGGACGTAATAAAATGATAAGTTCAGATTTCGTAGAAACTTGATTAGTGCGACGAAACAGGGCACCAAAGAAAGGAATTTTTGATAATACAGGTGTGCCACCAATACTTTCTAGGGTGTTATTTTGCATCAGGCCGCCAATAACGACTATTTGACCATTCCTGGCGCGAACGATATTATCCGATTCTCGTATCGTACTGAGCGCTAATGGTAATTGTAATGTACCACCTGACGCACCAAGGTTAATGGTTTTTTGCTGTTCTGTTACATTACTCACCGATGGATGGACATGCAAAATAACACTGCCATCTTTCGCAATTTGTGGTGTTATATCGAGTGTTACACCAGAGAAAAATGGTGTTAAGTCGACATTTTGAGATGGTAGCGTATTGTTCCCGACGACCGAATTTGTTGTCGAAACACCCGTCACAAAAAATTGATCTTGCCCTACTTTTATAACGGCTTTTTGATTATTTACAGTGGAAATTCGAGGGCTCGACAGGGTTTGTACATTGCCTTGTGTTTGTAAAAATTGTACCAGCGCGCGAAAGCTACCTTTGATATTGACTGTAAAAATAGGGTCAAATCCTTGCAGCCCAGTGCCATTGAATGCACCCGTACCCGAAACGCCACCTGAGTTGGGTCCATTACCTGATTGGCTGAATACCGCTTCATCACTCAGAGGATTGCCCAATAAACTCCAGTCAATGCCTGAATCAAAAGAATCAGTCAACTGAACTTCCAGTACTTTTGCTTCGAGAATAATTTGGCGTTGTAAATTGGATTGAATCCGGTCGAGATAGCGTGCTATTTGATGCAACTCAATTGGAAATGCTCGAACAATCACTAAACCAGCCTGGGCATTAATAATGACAGATCTGTTTTTATCTGCAGGAATAATTTCTTTTAGTGAAATTTCTAGATCATGCCAAAAGTTTTCTTGTGAGGTTGTGCTCACCGAACTACTCGATACCGTATTATTTGATGAAGAGCCGCCGCCTGAGCTACTACCTGAGCCACCGCTTCCTACACTGACCGTGCCTACTTTATTACTCACCTGGCCGGAGGTCATTTCGGTGGTTGATTTGCCATTGCGAACAACATCCAGATAATTAACTGTAAATATTTGCGTTTCTAATTCAGGTGGAGAAACTTCATAGCCGTAGGTTGTTTTGCGATAATCATAACCATAAATATCTCGAACTGCATCCATCGCTTCTTCAATAGTGACATTTTTTAAAGATAATGTGACGGTGCCTTCAATATTAGGGTCAACAACCATATTGTAAGGCGTGCCATCTACCAACCCCGTAAAAAACACTTTAGCGGGCATTTTATCGGCTGCTACATCGAAGCGTTTGTGTAAAATAGATGTTTCCGTGTTAAATGTCGGGTTTGTTTGTGGCAACATGGCATCACTCACCGAGCGCGGGATTCTGCGCGCGGTTTTTCTGTCGAGTGATTTATCGATGTTAATGGCTTCCTGCAACGTGGCGTGTGTTTGTAAGATAGAAGTTGGATATTTAGGAGGCGTTGTTGAACAGCTGATTAGTGTCACAATTAGCGCCACTAAGAGTGTAAATTTTTTAAAGCTTCGATAAAAGATATCCATATCCACGACAATTCCTATGATTACGCCAGCATTTTTTTCATTTTATATGATTTATTTAAATTTTTACACTAGTCATTTTGAAATCCTAACCTTAGGTGTTTGCGATTTGTCGCGTAACATTAAGATGAAATTCCCGTTTGGGCTGTCAATAGAAACGACATTTTTATCAATAGAGATTATTTTAGCACCATCAAATTGGTCGCCGACATGGTGTATTTTGCCATTTATAACAGCGAGTCGGTTATCTGTTGAGATCATAATAGCGCTTAAAACAAAGGAATTATTCGGTGCAGCATTTGTAAAATTAGATGGTTTGGTGGGGTCAATTAAGCCTTCGGCATGCACTGCCGATGATAATAACAAAACAAATAGCGATGTTTTTATCCAGTATTTATTCATAAGCACTCAATTATTGCTTACAATTAATAAATTAATAGTCACTGTTGCAAGCGGGTAATTATTCACTTTATATAATATGCTATTCCACGAGAGACACCAGGGTAAACTTTCCAGCTGTGCTAAATAAGAAATCGTATTGAAGTAATCACTATTAAATGTAATTTCAACATTATTCCCTGTGAGCGGTTTTGCTAATTCCGTTGTGTTAGTCGTATCTTGTGTAATCTGTTTCCCGCTTTTTAAGTTAATAAATTGTACTTTATGATCTATATTTAACATTTGTTTGATAATATTATCTGCATCTGATGCAGAAGCGATGCCAAATTTCGATTGATCAGTAGTTTGTTTTTTATTTTTAACGCGTTCCGTTGCTTCACTTTCAATTTTTTTAGTTTCTGTGGTAAAAATAGCAATTTGTTTTTCTAATGTAGTCGACTCTTGTTTCATGAGCAGGCGCTCTGACTGAACTGGATTGTATAAAAATATATACCAAACAGTATAAATGATTACCCACCCCGTTAATAACAATGCAATGCGTTCGCGATGTTTGCGACGACTTAACCAGAGTTGCAATGAATTAAATAAACTATGCAGTGGCGTATCATTCATATTAGCTAGACGCCTTACCAATTAATTGAAAGTTTAAGGGTTGTGTTGATGTTGATGATGTGTTGATTGACTCCGTGAGCTCTTTTAATTCGAAATTCAGTTCCTTAAATATAGGTAGTTTTTTTAATTGAATTAAATATTGTTCTGTTTGCGTTGCTCGTAAGGCAAAACCTTTCAAGCTAACTTCTTTGCCGTGATTGGTTACCGCGATATCTGTTAACCAAACACCCGCTGTGATCGCTTGTGCAAACCCTTCCATGTATTTAGAAAATTTTGTATTGCAAGATGATAACAAACTTGAGTTTAATAATGTCATTGATGCGGGTGATTGTGGGTATTTGGCTGCTGTTGTAATCAATTGTTGTTTTGTTGTTTCCAGTTCTGCTTCAAGGTGATTATGGTGAGATAATTGGTAATTTTTTAAAAGTAAGCACCACAGATATACCAGCATCAACGATAACAAGAAAACGCCATAAAAAGTTAATAGCCGCTTAGCATCTAACGGTGATTTAATCGGTAAAGAAATATACTTAGCAAGATTAATTTGTTGATACATATTCTAGCTCATCTCTTAATACACCACCAATAATAGATAAATGCTGAAATTCTAGTGAGCGACTTAACTTATGTTTAGCAGGTAATACTTCATGTAAGTTTAGGTTTAATGCTTGTAAACGTAAGCGTTGTGCTAGATAAGACGCAATATCTAGCACATCAGCGCTTAAGGAAGCGACTAATACTTTTGTAGGTGCTGGGTAACGCCACTGGCTTTGGAAATAATCGAATGAGCGCTGTACTTCAAGTGCTAGTTTATCCAAATAAGTAGCGACGTTTTCTTGGTTTACGGATGCCTGAGTTAACGAATTAAAATTCCAATCTAAATGCCGCGAAAAATAAAATAATTTTTGTCGTGTAATAATTAATTGGCTAGCTTCTTCTTGTAAATATAATAGTGCAGTTGACCCGTCGTCTTTTTCATAAAGTGAATTAATATTGCGAAGTGCTAATTCTTGAATATCAATTGATGATAAGTTTAAACCGCTCTCTGAAATTTGTGAGGCGATAGGTTGAATATAACTTGCTTGCGCAGTCACAATCATAATCATTTTTTTAGGGTTAGAAATTTGTGCGGGCGGAATGGGAAACGAATCTATTAGTGCATCATCAATTGGATAGGGCAATAATTTTCTGATTTGCCAACGAATGGCGGATTGAAATTCTTCTTCTTTTACGGGAAGTTCATCATATATCAGCATCTGATACTGGCTAGGATTCAAAACCCATGAACAATTGACACCATCAAGATTATGTTTTTTGACTATTCCCCATAGCTCCATCATAAAAGTAGATGGACTGCAGACTACATTTTCAATAAAGTCTAATTCAGTCTTTGTTTTGTCTTTTCGTAAGCAAGCTAATGTAAAACCTGTGGTTGTAACACCAATAGAACAGAAAGCATCATCTCGAGCCGGATTGATGAGGCTGATTTTTGCAATTTTTTCAAATTTTTCTTTCAGGTAGTTAATACTATACATGATATGAAATGACGCCTGAGATGAAATTAATTTATTGTCTTATAAATATTAAAAATTTGCTACACTATAATTCGAATCAAATGGAATTGGTGGATGAATCGAATGTCGCAACAGTCTTGCAATGGGTTCACTCTTATTGAGCTCGTAGTGATCATAATGATTATATCTGTGCTAGCTGTATTCGTTACAGCGAATTGGCCGGGGTTAACTCTCAATTTAGGTGCGCAAACAGAGCAGCTCGCTGTTGATCTGCGTTACACGCAAAGTTTATCAATGACTCAACATTTATTCCGGCATTGGCTTAGTGACACTCATTGGCTTAATCAGTAAGCATGGAATTTTGATGGTGGATTTCGCAAATAAAATTCAACAACACGAGGGACTGGATATACAAGCCGCCATTATTAAAGCCGCCACACTGCGCTTGCGCCCTATTTTAATGACCACCGCAGCCATGGTATTGGGCGTTGTTCCGCTAATTTTGGCATCCGGCGCGGGGGCAAAAAGTCGTTTTGATATCGGTTTAGTCATTGCGTCGGGGATGTTAGTGGGAACCTGCTTTACTTTATTTGTTGTACCGACGATGTATACATTTTTCGCTAAAAAACATGATAGAATTGAAATATAATGCCATATCACAAATCAGTATGATTGCACTGGCTTGTCAAAACTACGTGATTCTCCCTTATGCCATTTTATACTACCGCAAAAATCACTCTTGAACCGCTAACATCATTACTCGCCATCTACGAAGGGACGAGGCAATATGATCTAGATAGTCATGTGATGGTACATCGTTTGCGAGTTAAACTCTTCAACTCATTCACTGCTGATATTGATACGGATTTTATTATTCAATTAAAAAATCTCATTACCGAAGAAGAGCAGCTGCACACACAAAACACCGATAATATTTCTGATCACTTATATAACAAACTAATCGTTCTTTTAAAAAAAACCCAACACGAACTAACCCCAAATAGCGCTGTCTATTTGCTCGCAAAGCGTCTATCAACTTTATTACAACTTAATATAGTCCCTGAAATAATAATAGAAAAAACAGAATTTTTAGCCACACTCCAATTACTCTGTGAAAGCCTACTCTCCAGATTGGCATTCGAAAGACATATCCCCATTGTCGGATATCTCAATATCTTATGGCGAATTTATGGAATTATTTGTAATACGCACGATCATAAAAATCGACAAGAAACACAAACTTTTATTATGGAGAACGCCGCCAACTTAATGACAGTCGAAACAGGCCATGCTGAATTATTAACAAAATGTGCGGAATATGCAGCAGCAATGTCATTACCAGAAGTGCCAAGACTCTACTTTGTCAACGATAAAAAAGAATTTGCCTATGCGTTAGTTTGTCCAGCGCCAACAGATAAAGTGGGTGTGATCGTCATAAACAATCAATATTTTAATCTATTCGATGAGGAAGAAAAATATGCTGTATTAGCCCATGAACTAGCCCATCAAAAGGATTATTTATTTTCTTACAATCTATATCTAACCTATCGAATACCATCGATTATTCCAATCGCCGCTACTTTGATTAGTGAGTTGGCCTCTATGATATTATCGGAAGTTGCACCGGATTATAAAGATACGTACCAATCGGCACTATTGCATTTTTTCCTTATTACAATACTTGTTTTACTTCTACAAAAATTCATTACACATAAAAGCGAATACGATGCTGATGACGAAGCGAGAAACTTGGCTGGACCATTAGCACATGCTTCAGCAATCAGAACACTACAAAAAATTAATCACTCACAAAAACTATTTCACCGTCGACCTCTACTCACCACAATTTTAGAAGATATCCATGTAAATGATATCTTCTCTTCTCATCCATCTCATAAAAAACGCCTGTAACTTGTTTTCTCCACTCCACAGATCTACATAGGTTTGAGAGACGACCTTGATTCACTTTGGCTAACCGGTATAGCAGCCCTGTTGTCGTTGAAAAATTGCTGCACTTCTTCAACAAACTGTTTTATTTCTTTTCCGATAGGTAATGCTGTCACCTCATCTAAATGTATATATTCTTCGTGAAATACAGATCTGAATAAAGCTAATCGTTCCGCCGCATCTTCTTTCTCATAAAGACACGCTTGCAAGCGACTAAAAATTTGACTCGAATGCACCAATTTCTTTAGATGTGGGTTATTAGATAAGGCTCTCTCAACTGATTTAGATATTGCTAATGCAGCAACAAATTGATGATTATAAAACGCATCTAGTTTTTCTTTACAAGCTGCACATTTGCTCTCTAATTCTCCCAATAAGTTAATTAACTTGATTTCATCACGTTTATGTATCGATGCGTAAACATCTAGAATTCCTTCGTTTTCAAATAGCAATTCTGGTTGAGCATTATTTTTTTTCTGAAAAAAATAGCTATACCAACCTTCTTTAGGTTTCATAAAAGAAACTGCCGCATACAAAGAATTTAATGAATTAGCCGATTCTCCATCACCAACTTCGATATAGATAGCAATGAGATCTTCCAGTTTTTTATATAGAATTGTTAAGTTCGGCGCATGGTCGCGGTTAAATTTTTTAAGTAATACAATTTGTAATCGTAACCTATCATCCTCTGACATCCCATTACCTGGCCTTGATAATTGTCGGATACGAATTAATTCTTTGCTGAATCTTGTGATGTCTGCTGCTAGCGGATCAGGAAACTGAATCACTTCATTTTCAGAAAACCCTGCATCCACCGCCTTAAAACAGAGCATGGAATACAGTAGCCCCTCTGGTTTAAGGCCTTTTTGGATACGCAAATAACTCCGAAACTTAGGCAGTGGCAATGCGAGAATTATCTCTATGAGTTGCTTCATGTCATTGTTCTATTCTATTCCATATGCAGGCGATTATACTGGTTATACATGGGAAAAAAGAGCAATACAATCAATTTATAACGGAATGAACGTGCGGTATCGGCGTATCACCGCCGCTAAAATAATCGGGGGTCGTGCTATAATAAAACAATCGTACAGATCAGGAATAGCGATTGGAGACATCAACATGCCCGAAATCAGTCTAACGGATCCATACATGAGAGCGCAGGTAGTAGATGCATATATGCGATCGGGTGGCGATCGACTAGTGTGGCGGTTTGGCATAGAACTTGCGGCAGATGTTTATAATAAGAGCCAAGAAGTTATTAAAGAAAAAGAGAAATTAGATTCGGCAAATAAAAAACAGAATGAAAATAAAGAATTTTTTAATCAACTCGCTATTTCAGGTGAACTTAAAATCCTTTTTATAGAAATTATGCTCGATGAAAGGCAACAAGAATTACGCGAAGAAGTTCGGCAAGATGTAGAACGAGCTGAAAAAGCATTTTACCAAGCACAACAAGAACAACAAACACAAATGCAACAAGTGAACGTTCAGCTAGATAAACCCATGGATCTAAATGCTATCGTCATTACTAGCGCCGTTAAAGCAATAGAAAAAAAGATTATGGAGCTAGACTCCAGAATTGAAAATATACATAAAAACTGGGGGAAAACCTGGGAAGAAGGACGCGACAAGTTTGCAGAAAAACTATCAAAAGATTTTGGTCGCGATCTTTTAGGTCCTGATCCCTCCAAAGAAACCAAAAAACATATAGAGAACGCTGAAAAAGCGGTCTCTGATAAAATAAAAAACATGGCTACGGATGAACAATTAACAAAAATAACTTCCGAACAAGGACTTTCACTTTCAACACCTCAAAAAGCAGAACGTCGCACACTGATCATGGATATCATCATGTTTGGCGAAAGAAAAAATCTACTTGATAATCTAAAATCGAAAGATCCAGATAAAATTGGCATAAAGAACATTGCTCGAGATGCCGGAGGTGCTTATCGCAAAGAACTAAATGCTGCCCATGATAGCGGTAACTTACCCGAATTAATGCAGCAGAAGGAAAAATTAGAAAAAGATTCTCGTGACCTTATAGCCACCATTGGCAATCCAACATTAGCATTTGAGCTGGAACAAACTAAAATCAATACCAACATACAGGCCCTGGAAAAAACCCTATTCGATACCACCATAAGAGAAACAAAAATGGAGCTAGGAAAAATTGGAATTAAAGAATCTGACGTTGATAGCATGTTAAAAACTATAGCAGAAAAAAACCCTAAATTTTTACCCGAAATAAAAGAGCGGATAGGAAATATAGAAAGCAAAGACCCCAACGCAGTTGGTGCAGCCTATTCCGGTATATTGCGTGATTTACTAACCGAATTCAAAAAAGACCACACTGATATCGCAGTCATGAAGGCAGCAACAGCAATCACAAATAGCACAATAAAATATATTTCACCCAAATTAGATAAACTACATGAACAACGTGACATTCTTCAAGAAAAACAAGCTCAGCATAAAGCAGCACCGGACACACCTGAACACACGGCTACGGCTCCACGAATGAGTTAGTTGTGACACCGGGAGCCAAGCACTGAGGGATCCCACGAATTTTTTTATAGCAGGTTTTTTTAATTTTTTTGTGATAATCAGCACTAAAAAAATTCGTGGGGATCCGAAGCACCCCCCGCTTCGTCGTCCTGAAAAACCTTACGCTCACTATTTTTTAACGAAGCCAATGCGCTATCACGTAAGGTTTATTCAGGATCCATGAGCAGAGAGCATAACGTTCAAGATAATCTAATCTTAATACTGCGCAGTTAGAAGACAAAATGAAGAGTTAAATCATACCTGCCGCCCATACCTACACCATTCAGATAATCCTATTAAAAATTCTAACGATCCATATCAACATGAAAATAAAATTTTGCATTTATCTCTCCGCTCGTGGATCCTGAATAAACATTCCGCGTCAGCAGTGGGTTTTTTCTAAAAAACGCGAGCGGAATATTTTTCAGGACGACGAAGCTGAGGGATTTGTTATGAGTTGCTTCATGTCATTAACAACATTAAGAAGCAATCACCCCACACGCGATTCGAGACTCTTCATCCCCTTTCTTATTGGCATCAATAATCAGCGTGCGATTCTTAAGTTCCGTCAAATCCAGAATACGCGGCGCTAAAACTGAAAAATTCGCTGTGCCATCGGATGCAACATACAACTTCGGCAAATCACCTAAATGCCCATGCGAATTGTAAGGTCCAAGATGCTTATTGGTATGGAAAGGATCTAAATCGCCGCCAGCAGCCTGACCGTAATGATCACAGGAAGCATTTTCATGGATATCAAAATCATGTAGCCCAGGTGTTAAGCCGTGCAAAGTGGGTTCAAACAATAAGCCATAATCTGTTTGTGTAATATGAACCGAACCAATTAACTTACCCTGTCCTGTAGCCGTAGTCAAATACACAGGAACAAACACATCATTCGCTGCCACCGCAACAGTCGTTACACAAAAAATCAATAAAAAACTTAAAATTCGTAACACAACAAACTCCTTATAAAATTTCTGAAAGTGCAGCATGTCCACAAAAATATTCGGTGGACACGCTGCGCTTTGTCCACCCTACGATGCTACTGTAACGGTCTATATTGTTGATCAGAATCTTGAATCTGCATCTGATCATCTAACCCCTCATCATTTGAGCTACTACAGGGACATTTTAGTGAAGACCACCATAAACTCAAGCGTTGTCCTGCAGTATATTGCGGAGCTTGTAATGTTTTAAAGCTCTCATAATTAATAGTTTTTTCAACATTAGATTTAGGGGTACTGAGCTGTCCTGCAGTAGGTTGCTGAGCATGCAATGTTTTAAGGCCCACATAATCACCCGCATTAGGTTTAGAGGCGCTGGCAATACTTACATTCCAGTTATTCTCTTGGCAAAATCGAACAGCGTCTTGATGACGTGCACCAAACTTTGCTTCTATTAACTTCTTTCGTTCACCCTCTAATTGCTCTTTATGCCTAGCTACTTTCTCATCAATTTTTATATTGGTGCTCACTTGCCCGGCTTGCACATTACCATTTTTAATACTGTGATACTGACTATCTTTTCCATCAATGTATTCCTGCGCCTGATTGATTGCTTGAACCCATAAACTTAAATCATCATCGCCGTGAGTATATCCATATAACTCTTGGCCGTACTGAATTAACTCCATACAAGAAGAACTAAATGGATGCATACCATCCCAATGCTCTCGTTTTTCTTTTAAACGAGCTATTAACCATCGTGAATCCATTTTACTCTCCTCAAGTGAGTATAATGCCTGCTAAAAATAAAATTAATTAACTCTGTTATAACATCTGAGTAACACCAGAAACCGAGAGAATTGATGATAAATGCGCGGGAATATTCGTAAACTGAATAGGCTTATTCTCTTGCTTCGCATACTTTAACCATTCAAGCAACAATGCCACACCAGCACTATCACTACTAGTAACTTTCGCCAAATCAAAATTCAATATGGAATAACCAGACAACCGTGGCAAACTGTCTTTCCACAATTTAGGAACGGTTGTGAAATTGAGTTCGCCACTTACTACAATTAAAATTTGCTGAAAATCAATACCAGCGACATCTGTCATAATTTTCAATTACTCTGAACTAGAATTAGAATTATGTGAATTCAATTTATTGATTAATGCTTGAATATCACCTTGTGACAATTGATCAGCAAACTGTGAACGAAAACTTTCAAGCATGCTCACACCTTCAACGGATAAGTCATACAACTTCCATTCGGAACCCGCATTAATTAGCTTATAGTTGACAGAAATAGATGGACCATCTGGACGTTCAATCGCGCTATTCACTTGCACAGAACTTTTGCCTGCATAACCACCGCGTACAGGATAAAAATGCACGGTCTGATCGTTATAATTGGCTAAAGCAGACGCATAGGTGTGCACCAATAACGTGGTAAACGCGCTTTTAAATTCACTCAATTGTGAAGACGTTGCACTGTTCCATACTTTGGGAGGCAATACACGCTTCGCCATGTAATCAACATCTGCATGCGGCACCACAATGCGATCTGCGAGTGAGTACACTAACGATGGGTTATCTTTCAATGTTGTTTTATTCGCTTTTAATTCAGAAATCAACTGATCCGCAATCGAGTTTAGTTCAGCAACGGGATCAGAAGCAGCAAAGCAAGGCACCGCTGTTAGCAAAGACCATAACAATACAGTAATAAAGCTAAACGCACGTATATTAATTATTTTCATGTAACGTTACCTCCGTTTTGGGTTTTTCCAGTTTTGGGGTACCACTGACTGGTGCTATAGTTGCTTTGGGTTTTTCGGTCTTGTTTTCTGAACTCGCCGTTGTATTCTCTGCTGGCTTCTCAGTACTGCTTGTTGACGCCGTCGCTTTGTCGGAAGAATTACTCAACTTATATATCAATTGGCCAATTAGCTTCTCTAATATCATAGCAGAATGCGTCTCTTGAAACTCACTGCCATTCTTTAAAAAAGTCTGGCTATACATCGGTGTAATCGCCACATAGTTATCGCCTAACAGTCCTGCTGTTAAAATCCCCGCCGACGAATCATCAGGGATTTCATTAAAACGTGAATTAATATGCAGCGTTACAACGGCTTTAAATGTACTGGGATCCAAAACAATAGATGAAACTTCGCCGACTAAAACGCCGCCTACTTTAACAGGCGAGCGCACTTTGAGTTGGCCAATATCATCAAAAGACGCGCTCACATCATAACCTGCTGGTTTAAAGAAGCTGGTTAACCCGCTGACTTTAAATGCTAACAGCAACAACGCCATGATCGCTGCTAATAAAAATAATCCGACAAAACTTTCAATTGTGCGTTGCGATAACATTTACCAGCCTCCAATCATCATCGCGGTTAATACGAAATCCAATCCCAATATAGCTAATGAAGAATATACCACACTCCGCGTTGTCGCTCCGGCAATCCCTGCCGATGTTGGCGTCGCTTCGTAACCTTGAAATACAGCAATCCAAATCACAACCAAACCAAATACAATACTTTTAAGGATGCCGTTAATTACATCGGCATGAAAATCAACAGATGTTTGCATATTGGACCAAAAAGCACCGGCATCCAACCCCAACCATTTCACCCCCACCAAATAAGCACCGTAGATAGCTACTGTGTTAAATATCATGGTTAATAACGGCATGGAAAAAAAACCGCCCCACAAGCGCGGTGAAATAACCCGCTGCAAAGGATCCACTGCCATCATTTCCATACTCGATAATTGCTCTGTGGCTTTCATCAAACCAATTTCAGCGGTCACTGCTGAACCTGCACGACCCGCAAACAATAAAGCCGTTACAACAGGCCCCAATTCGCGTGTAACACTGAGCGCGACTAAAGGCCCTAATTGCTGTGCCGCACCAAATTTAGCGAGTGTATGATAACCTTGCAAAGCGACTACCATACCAATAAATAATCCTGACACCACAATAATTAATAACGATAACACACCTTCCGCATAGACTTGTTGCAGAGTCAGTGGTAAACCTTTTTTAACATTTGGCACACGAAAAATAACACGAAACAGCAGTAAACCTGCCTTACCTAATTGTTCTAATGTATCGATTCCCCAGCGTCCAAGCGCTGTGATATGCGTCATCATGTTACGATGCCCTCTAACAAATCCTGATTGAATGCCTTAGCAGGATAATGAAATGGTACTGGTCCATCTGGCAGTCCATCCAGAAATTGTCGTAATTGCGCCGCTTTATTTTGATCAATTGCATCGGGTGTGCCATGGCCAATCACTTTACCGTTAGCAATCACATAAACATAATCAGCAATACTTAAGGTTTCTGTGACGTCATGAGAAACAATCACGCTCGTTAATCCCAATGCATCATTGAGGGTTCTGATTAGCTTTACCAATACGCCCATTGAGATAGGATCCTGGCCTGATAGCGGCTCATCATACATAATCAACTGCGGATCTAACGCGATCGCACGCGCCAAGGCCACTCGCCGTGACATCCCACCAGACAGTTCGCTCGGCATTAAGTCACGCGCACCGCGTAAACCAACCATTTCCAATTTGATTAAGACCAAGCTACGAATCATGTCATCGGATAATTTGGTATGCTCGCGCAAAGGAAAAGCAATATTTTCAAATACATTTAGATGGGTGAATAAGCCGCCACTCTGGAATAACATGCCCATTTTCTTACGCAGCTTGAATAACAATTTACGGGATAATGTGTGTACATTTTGACCTGAAACAGTGATTTTACCCTGATCTGGTCGCAGTTGACCACCAATAAGACGCAATAATGTCGTTTTACCCGTACCACTTGGCCCCATAATAGCCGTCACCTTCCCTGCGGGGATAACAATATCCACACCATCAAAAATGGCGCGGCCATTGCGCTGGAAGTGTACATTGCTTATTTCCACTAAATTAGTCATGTATTGATAATTTTTATTTTAAGAGTGATGGGCCACATTATGTGGTGCCAAAGGAATAATAAACCAAGCAACGCCGTAGAGTGTTATCAGCAATAATGATGGCAATAAAATACCACCTACTATCATGAATATAAAGGAAAAAATGACAAAAAAGAGCCGCGCCCAAGTAGCATCTATATGAAAAAATTCGGCTATCCCCGCAAGGACGCCCGCAATACGCCGGTCCTCACGAGAGCGATATAAGCGCCTTGGCTCTTGAGTAGTTCTCATCTGGATCCTTTCTGTTGATTTTCTATCAAAAATACGTCTTCTATCATAATATATTCAGCCCAATGAGAACAATGATAAAAAATTTTTCCTTATATGGGTAAAGCCAGGTAAAATACCCTGTTATCGAATTCTCTAATAAGGTATGGAAATGCAAGATCAAGATATTGAAAAAATTTGCGAGCTCGGTCGTGCTGTTATTGAAACAGAAGCGAATACCATTCAAGCGCTAGCAAAGCGCATTGACCATCAGTTTGCGCGCGCATGCCATTATCTATTGGACTGCAAAGGACGCATTATTGTCATGGGTATGGGAAAATCCGGCCACATCGGCAAAAAAATTGCTGCGACATTTGCCAGCACTGGCAGCCCTGCTTTTTTCGTTCACCCTGGCGAAGCTAAACACGGTGACTTTGGGATGATTACACGCACCGATGTGGTATTAGCACTGTCTAATTCCGGGGAAACAGAAGAATTGTTATCTATCCTCCCTTTTATTAAACGCTTGGATATACCACTTATTTCAGTGACGGGTCGGCCACAATCAACCCTAGCTCAATCAGCCAATATAAATCTCGATATCAGCGTTGAGAAAGAAGCGTGTCCGCTAGGCTTAGCGCCCACTGCCAGTACCACCGCCACACTCGTCATGGGCGATGCGCTAGCCATTTCATTATTGCAAAAACGCGGCTTTACCGCAGAAGATTTCGCCCTGTCTCATCCAGGCGGTACGATTGGTCGACGCTTATTATTAAAAGTCGATGAAATTATGATAACCGGTGATGCTATCCCAAAAGTCGATTTCAATGGTTTCTTAAAAAATGCGCTAATGGAAATCACGCAAAAAAAATTAGGCATGACCACCATTATTAATGAAAAAGGGGAATTAGCCGGTATTTTTACTGATGGTGATGTACGTCGTGCATTTGATAATAATGCCGATGTTCATAAAACAGTAATCAATCATATTATGACTAAAAACCCAAAAGTCATTCGCCCGGGTATTCTCGCAGCAGAAGCGCTACACATCATGGAAACGCATAAAATTACGGCTCTCATTGTAACGAATGAACAAAACAACCCTATTGGCATCGTTCATTTACATGACATCCTACGCGCTGGAGTCATGTAGTGGAAAAAATTCTCGAAAAAGCCAAACAAGTCCGATTAGTCATTTTTGATGTCGATGGTGTTCTGACGAATGGCACCTTGATTTATGGACCCAATGGCACCGAATCGAAAATGTTTCATGCTCATGATGGCATGGGCATGCGCCTCTTATTAAAAAGTGGCATTGATATTGCCATCATTACCGCGCGCAGTTCCGATGTTGTCACCAAGCGCATGCAAGATTTAGAAGTCAAATATGTTTATCAAGGTTGCAGAGATAAAATCATTGCTTATGATGAATTAAAACAAAAACTCAAGATCAACGATCATGAAATTGCCTACGTTGGCGATGATTTACCTGACCTGCCTGTCTTGCGTCGCGTCGGCTTAGGAATTACCGTGCCGAATGCACCGCAAATTATGCAACAATACGCCATGTGGACGACCGAAAAAAAAGGCGGCAAAGGTGCCGCTCGTGAAGTGTGTGACCTGATTATGCAAGCACGTGGCAGTTACGAAAAAACGATTAACACCTATTTAGAAAGGTAATCTTGCTTTGCTAACACTAAAGAATACCACAATTAGCCTATTAACTCTCTGTGCGCTTGGACTAAGCGTTTGGTCTATCATGCTGGCCAACCCACCTCACACGAATATCTCACAAGATGACCCCAAAAAACCGGATTCATTTATGCAAGATGTCGTGGCAACATTTTATAATAAAGATGGCACACCATCGCTCAAACTCGTCACCCCAAAAATGATTCACTATCCTGAAAACAATATGATGCACATTGTGACACCACGCGTCACTGTTTTCCGAAATTCACCACAACCTTGGTATATCGATTCGGATTATGCTAATGCTAAAAATGGCATCGATGAAATTCTTTTTTGGAGTAACGTTCATATTCATCATCCATCTGACATCGAAAACCCAGCGACATCATTACACACAGCATCATTAACTATTTTTCCTACTCAAAAAATTGCGTCTACCAATGACCCCGTCACGTTTATCCAACCAGATACAACGGTACACGCCATTGGTATGCAAGCGAATTTTGATTTAGGCACAATAAAATTACTTTCACAGGCAAAAGGTGAGTATGCGCCTAAATCCTAGTTCTGTTTTAGCAATGATTGGATTGTGGTTATGGCTACCCGTATACACATACGCCCTTCCCAGTGACAGCGAAAAAAACATGCATATCACCGCTGACTCAACGCTGTTAAATTATAAAACGGGTTTTAACCTTTATGAAGGCAATGTTAAAATTACTCAAGGTGAAACGCGCTTAACAGCTGAGCGCTTGACGACACAACGCAACAATAATCATAAAATGGAAGAAGCGATTGCCTATGGCACCAAAACACTTGCACACTATTGGACAATCCCACGAAAAGGCGATCAAGTTCTGCATGCCAAAGCCAATATTATAAAATTTTATCCATTAAAATCCCTGGTCGTCTTAAATGGCAATGTGTTAGTCACGCAAGGTAATAATAGTTTTCAAGGACCGGAAATTATTTACAATATTAAAGACCAAACCGTTGTATCACCGCCAACAAAAAAAGGCCGTGCTACTATTATTGTTGAACAAACAAAGCTTGAATCATGAATACTTTATACGCGAACAAGTTAAGCAAACAATACAAGTCACGCCAAGTTGTGAAAAACGTTTCATTACATGTAAAACGTGGTGAAATTGTCGGACTACTCGGCCCCAATGGTGCTGGCAAAACAACGTCATTTTATATGATCGTGGGTTTGATCGGCTGTGATGGCGGTAGTATTTGCATTGATGATACTGACATCACAACGTTGCCAGTGCATGCACGTGCACACCTAGGAATTAGTTATCTACCGCAGGAAGCCTCTATTTTTCGCAAACTCACCGTCGCGGAAAATATCATGGCCATCCTCGAAATGCGCAAAGAACTCACGAAAGAACAGCGCAATGCTGCATTAGAACAATTACTGACAGAATTCAATATTACGCATATCCGCCACAATCTCGGCATGAGCTTATCCGGTGGTGAACGACGTCGCGTTGAAATTGCAAGAGCGCTTGCCATTGAACCCAAATTTATTTTGCTGGATGAACCATTTGCGGGTATTGATCCTATCTCGGTACTCGATGTAAAACAAATTATTACGCACTTACGATCACGCGGTATTGGCATTTTAATTACGGATCATAATGTTCGAGAAACACTGGATATTTGTGAGCGTGCTTATATCGTGAATCAAGGCGAAATCATGTGCGAAGGCACACCAAAAACAATTCTTAACAATAAACAAGTGCGAACTGTTTATTTGGGCGAGAACTTTAATTTATAAAAAAAGAGAATGGAGAAAATTATGCAAATACATTTTACTGGCCGCAATATCGAAGTAACACCCGCATTAAAAACATTTACCGAAGAAAAAATGACACGCCTATCGCATCGCAACACCCTCTCTAAAATCAATGTGGTATTCCATGTTGAGAATGTCACTCACATCGCTGAAGCAACCATACATCTTAATGGCTCCGATATTCATGCAAGTGCAAAAGCAGATGACATGTATGCAGCGATTGATATGCTTGTCGATAAACTGGCAGGGCAAATCACCAAACACAAAGAAAAACATTCTGATCATCGCGAATAGATATCTTTATGTTAAACCAACAAGTCACGATTATAAACAAGCTTGGCCTGCACACCCGCGCAGCCGCCAAGCTGGTTGCTACAGCCGCTCGCTTTGAAAGCAAAATTGAATTAACTCGTAATAATCATACCATCGATGCAAAAAGCATTATGGGTGTTATTACACTTGGCGCAACTAGAGGCGCCGTGTTAGACCTCGCAGTCTCCGGTGGCGATGAACATGCGGCACGTGATGCGATTGTGGAATTAGTGAGTAATCGATTTGGCGAAGCGGAATAAACATTATGTTACATAGAATCGCAGGGTGGACAAAGCGCAGTGTGTCTACCCTACATTCCTAATCAACGAGAGAACTTGGTCACTCTCTGTATAAGGCCTGGTGGTGGAGGTGGAGGATTGTCAGCTGGCGGCGGTTGAAACACCCAAGCTTGTGCTTTTTTAAAGGCATCTTTCAGTAGAGGCGTAACCTGCCCTTTTGCAAATAAGGTCAATCGTGTAGGATGTGCGTTAATATAGTCAGCAGCCTCTTTCTCCCCCGTAAAGCTCAGTACTTTCGCCATGATTAGCTCCAAGTATAAGCACACTAAAGCGCATTCTGCCGACACCCACGGACCAGCCACCACAAGTAAAACAACTGCTGTTCCGCCCAACACCTCTTGGTAATCTTCCGCTTGCTTTTTTCGGTCTAATACCTTTTGACTAGGTATTGCTTGCGCTGCTGGTGCTGTTTGTGCTGTTGATAGCCATGACGGCCATTGGGAAAACATACTCTTTCCTCACTCTACATAAAAAATCAATCCTAAATTTGAATCTCCAAAATAACAAGGGAATTTTACTAAGAGAATTATTTATTTACTAGAAGGTCGTTGTTTATCAGCGGCGCTCGCCATAGAAGCATCATCTGCCATTCAGCAACAAAGTCATGATATATTTTACTAAATAATATATAAAAGATGTTGTCCGATTTTAATCTGATTTGTTTGTGTTTCAGCATCTGCAATAAAAATTCTGGCTCATGCTTAACAGAAGTACTTCCGTCTCTTAATATAAAACCTATCAGCAGCGCAGGAGATTCCTTTTGATTCCGGGTACTGTATTGGGCATGGCTGGGTAGATAGTGCGTTGATGCGCATACTCATGACAGACGTGTAGCGACTGATGAAGAAAATCTAACACACCTGAAATAAAATTATATGCATTGAATGATTGCACTGCTGCTGGCATATCCTGCCTGATACGCGCAACAAGGCCTTCAATCGCATCAATATTTCTAACCGGATATGAGTAACTTCTTGCCTGGGACATAGGTGGCCTATACCTCCATACGAGTTACCTTACCTTCTGCTGTTATGAATTAATTATATGCAGCATGGTGGGTTTTTGCCAGAAGATCAACTCTAACTGGCAGTGAAACAGTAAGAAACGCTGTATATTCATACAGCTGGAAGACTTAATTCACATTACCCAAAACACCGTATTGCCTAGCCCTCCCCCAATATACCAACCAAATATGGTACAATAATCAGATAGATAATACACAAAAGGACCGCGCTATGATTTTTAATAAAATCATTACATTATGTTTTATGGTCTTATACTCCTCTACTGCCTTAGCTGGCACAACAACCGGCTATACAATTCAAAATGCGACGATACAAAATGCAACCATACAAAACGGTGTTATTCAAAGTGGTACGATACAAAGCGGCACAATTACCAACACGACACAAAATGTCATCTTACAAAATAACACTGTTGTAACCCCCTATCGCCAAGCGTATTCAAATTATAATTATAGCCGCTATCAAAACTATGGATACACTCAATATAACTACCAGGGAAGATCTTATAACCGCTACAGTAACTATAGTCGATGCGGCAGCTATTCAGGCTATTGGCGATATGGGAATGGTTACAGGTCTCGTCACTAAGAGCTATTGGCAATAATCACCACTTTCAATTAGTAGGAGCAATCCTGCCATGACTAACTCTTCACAGCTTCTATTGAAAAGTGGCAATCAATTTGGTGACGCAGAACAGAACGATAACGATTTTAATAATATCAAAAAAATACGGCCCAAGCTGTTGCTTGCAACATTATGATAAACTTAGCCACTTTTTTGGAATAACATAACCATATCCGGTCGAATAGCATCCCGAAAACTATCATCCATATTTCTCAAATCGACAATATCAACTTTATAGGGTAAGTCCGACTCTGAAAAATCATATTGCAATAACGTCATTACTGACAAAGGTAGAACATGTTGACAATCTACTGCAAGATCAAGATCTGAATATTTTTTTTTTGCTTTTATCACGCGCGAACCAAACAACCAGACAGTTGAGCCTATCGGTAGGTGATTAGCTAAAATATTTTTAACAATTTCCAGATGCAGAGGCTTGATATCCATTTATTGAGAATCCTGCGCAATGCGCTTTTTAAATTCTACTAATAAATTTTTTGCCTCAACTAAAAATTGTGGAATAATCGTGTAAACCTCTGCTGCTTTTTTCTCATTATATGTATGACTTGTTGCATTGCGAGCATGGCGATAATCCTTCCATACAGCCCAATCATTCGCTAGTAAACCGCGCTCACTACCTGTACGAATTAAATCGGGAAAAGACATTTGATCCACCTCTTCAGCACTTGGCTCAGAGATTTCGAGAAAACGTTTTATCATTTTATGTGTTAATTCATAAGTGTATTCAAATCGTTGTATCGCTGCATCACGAATAAACTTATTATTTGGCTGCTTAGCATACTCTGTCACTGCCTCATCGAGTGATGCCACGGCTTTTTCCAGCGATGTTAAATTTAATTTTTGCAAATCCATAATAATTATCCGAAATAATTTGCGCGTGACGCCAACCGTTAATCCCCACCAATCATCATCTCTTCCAACAAAATAGAACCCGTCTGAATATTACCACGCTTATCAATATCGTTACCCACCTCAACCAAATTGCCGTACATATCCTGCAACTTACCAGCAATCGTAATTTCTTCGACGGGATATTGGATTTCACCATTCTCCACCCAAAAACCGCTCGCACCACGGGAGTAATCCCCCGTTACTAAATTCACACCATTACCCATGAACTCTGTGACCAATAAGCCTTTATGCATTTTTTTCATTAAGCCCGCCAAATCATGTTTACCTGGCGAAATAAATAAATTATGTACGCCACCGGCGTTACCCGTTGTTTGCATACCCAGTTTTCTCGCGGAATACACACCCAGAGAATAATTTTCGAGTACACCATCTTTAACAAATACATTAGGACAGGTTTTCACACCATCATCATCAAATGGCGACGACCCTAAGCTCTTGGGTAACAATGGTCGCTCATCAATAGTAATATGTTTAGGAAAAATAGTTTTACCCAGATGATCCAACAGAAAAGATGATTTGCGATACAAACTTCCACCCTGGATAGCAGAAACAAAATGTCCTAATAAACCTCTTGCTTCTTCAGCAAAAACAATCACCGGTGTTGTACAAGTAGCAAGCCGACGCCCACCCAAACGACGCACCGTACGCTCAGCGGCTGTATTGGCAACAGACTGAATCGCATCAAGCCCGCTTGGATCGCAAGAAACCGTATAGCTGTAATCACGCTGCATTTCATCGTTTTGTTTTGCAATCAACACACAACTCAGCTCATGACGTGTAACAGGTATCACACCAATGAAACCGAGACTATTACCATAACCATGCAAGACTTCAACGGTTGAAACGCTCACCCCTTCCGAATTCGTAATGCGCTTGTCTTTTGCCAATGCCAATGCTTCACATTCCAATCCCAATTCAATTGCTTTTGGAACAGTGATATCCCACGGATAATACAAATCAGATGGCGGATAATTAAATGCAAGCAACTCTTTATCGGCTAAACCAGAGAACTCATCTTCATCCGTGAATCGTGCAATGTTACACGCAGCTTCAACAGCAGAACGAATCGCCTCGGGTCGAATATCAGACAAACTCGCTGAACCACAGCGCTTGCCAAAATAAACCGACACTTCGATCACTTTATCTTGGTTATATTCGATACTTTCAACATCACCCATGCGTACCATGACGGCAAAACCTTTATTCACAGCCACATCCACTTCCGCACTGGTAGCACCTTGACGCTTAGCCTCTTGCAACACATCAGCCACTAAGTGCTGAATTTTTTCTGGAGTAAAAAAACCATCCATTTTTGCCATTTCAACCATAAAGTTATCTCTCAGAAATTTCGGTGCATAGCAGTTGTATAGAATCATTGCAAAAGTACAAATTTGAGCCTATTAGACTGGATTATTAAAACAATTTTATAGTATTTATGCTAAATAAAGCTAATGAAACTTGCATGAAACGTCGAGATGGTTAAGAATAGCTAGGTTTTTAAAAACTTTAATGAACACGGAGATATCTCATGAAACAATTAGTAACATTATTGGCCGCTGCGACATTGGCAGTTTCCCCATTGGCGTTCGCTGAAGATCAAGCTGCTTCAACTGATGCTGTACAAGCTGCTCCTGCTGCTGGCGCTGAACACATGACAGTTGCTGATAACTCAGCTCCTGCTGCTGCCGCTGATCAAAGCGCTACAACAGATGCTAAGCCAGCTAAAAAGAAGCACCACAAGCATCACGCTAAAAAGAAACATCATCACGCTAAAAAAGCAGAAAAAACAGCTGATGCAGCGCCAACAACAACTGACACCACAGCGCCAACAACACCTGCTGCTGGTACAGACGCACAAGCTGCTACCCCAGCTCAGTAAGTCGAGATAAAGTATGCAGGAGCCAGAAGATTTACCCGAACGTGACAGTAAATCGGAACGCAAAAGGCAAATGCTGGCCCTGCAGAAAATCGGCGAAGTTTTAGTGAATCTTCCTGCACCACAACTCGCACAAATTCCCTTAGAATCGCAATTATTAGATGCTATCCAAGAAGCACGCGGCTTAAAAAGTGATGAATCTAGACGTCGCCAGCTTCAGTATATTGGCAAACTGATGCGCCATGTGGATGCTCAGTCAATTACCGAAGCACTCGATAAAGTCCAACTGAAAGGCCAATACACGAAAGCAAAATTTCATCAGGTTGAACGCTGGCGGGATCAGTTGATTGCTCAGGGTGATAACTCCCTACAAGAATTTTTAGCGAAACATCCCGAAGCAGACAGTCAACAATTGCGACAACTGGTTCGCAATGCGCAAAAAGATGCTAAAACCGGCAAAAATACCGGCGCTGATACAGCCTTATTTCGTTATTTACGTACTGTTATCGAATAAAAAATGTAGCGGGTGAACAAAGCGCAGCGTGTCCACCCTGCTGATTTATCCTCTCGCTGTTCCACCTACTGTTAAAGCATCCACACGCAACGTCGGTTGACCAACACCAACCGGTACGCTTTGACCGTCCTTACCACAAATACCAATACCCGAATCCAATTTTAAATTATTTCCAACCATAGAAACTTTCGTTAACACATCGGGGCCATTCCCAATTAATGTGGCGCCTTTGACGGGTCGAGTAATTTTACCGTTTTCAATTAAATAAGCTTCACTGGCTGAAAACACAAATTTCCCCGACGTAATATCCACTTGTCCGCCACCAAAATTCGCCGCGTAAATACCTTTCTTTACTGAGGCAATAATTTCTTCGTGAGTCGATTCACCCGGCAACATGTAAGTATTTGTCATACGCGGCATAGGCACATGCGCATAGGATTCACGACGGCCATTGCCTGTCGATTCCGAACCCATTAAACGAGCATTTTTTTTATCTTGCATATAATTACGCAAAATACCTTTTTCGATTAAAACAGTGCATTGTGTTGGCGTACCTTCATCATCCACATTCAATGAGCCGCGACGATTAGGCAAAGTGCCATCATCCACAATGGTACAAAGAGGACTGGTAACTTGCTGCCCCATTTTGCCGGAATAAAGTGACGTCCCCTTACGATTAAAATCACCTTCCAAACCATGGCCAACCGCTTCATGCAATAAAACACCCGGCCAGCCTGGTCCTAATACAACAGGCATCGTACCTGCAGGCGCCTCTACAGCATCCAAATTGACTAATGCCTGACGAACAGCTTCTTTGGCATACACGAATGCTTGATCATTATCGAGCATTTGGCGGTAATCAATTCGCCCACCGCCACCCGAATAACCATGCTCACGACGACCATTTTGCTCAACCACCACACTCACATTAATACGTACCAATGGCCGTACGTCGGCAGCCAAATGTCCATCGCTCGCCATTACTAAAATAGTTTCATATTCTGCAGCCAAACTCACATTCACTTGAATCACACGCGGATCTTGTTTCCGCGTAAACGCGTCTACCCGCTGTAAAAGAGCTACTTTTTCATTTTCACTTAATGATAATAATGGATTAATGGGTAGATATAATTCATGGCCTGTTGTCCAAGCTAGCGCCTTAACTGACTTATCGCCACCCTGCCTGCTAATGCTGCGGGCGGCTTGCGCTGCATTTTCGAGTGCGGGCATCAGAATATCATCTGAGTAAGCAAAACCCGTTTTTTCACCACTCATAGCACGCACACCGACCCCACGATCGATATTATAGCTGCCGCCTTTGATAATACCGTCTTCTAAAACCCATGATTCTGAATAAGTGGATTGAAAATACAAGTCCGCATTATCAATGCTATTACCCAGCACACCGCTCAAGACTTTTTGTAATTGTTGCTCTGTTAAACCGGCTGGCACCAATAAATCTTGTCGTGCAATTTCAAAAAAATTATTCATATAACATCCTTCAAAATTTATTTCTTGGCAGTTACGCTATTTCTGAATACAAAACCAACACTATTAACTGATGTCTCTTGCCAAGCTATGCCAATGCGATAGAATAACTCAATAGAACCAATCGTTATTTAACGCAAAGGACACTGCGATGAGAGCATTATACCTGCTTGGCGTAATTTATATAGCTTTGTCTATATCCAGCTGCACAGCAACAGTGTACAAACCAACCCCTAGCGTACCAGCAACGAACACGAATGTTTCCAAAGTAAACACCACCAAAGACCCTCTTACTGTCAGCCTTCTAACCAACGAAAAACCCGTTCGTCCTTACAAAGTAGTCGCACAAGCGACCATATCAAAATACAATCGGGTTGGAATTAAAAGACAAGAAGCAACCATTCATGACATCCTGCGCCAGCTAGCTGCATCCGTAAATGGCGATGCTGTAATCGACATGAAAAATAATGGCAAAGAAATTTCTGCGACCGTAATTGCTTATAAACAAATTTTAGCTTGATAATCTGAGCCGCGACCGTTAGGAAGCGTCACAGTCATATCTCGTGAAACTGACTAGCTGCAAAGACAGACGGCGAGAAATCTTAACGTTTTTCGATATCCTCTAACGCACCCTTCACAAAAGACGTAGAAATAAAATCCTTCTCATACGGCACCGGCCTTACCGGCAACTCGCTGCGCAAATACACTTCTTGATGCGGATAAGGTGGTTGAATACCATTTTTCTCAAACGCTTCCCAAATAGCTAACAAAACTTCAGAACGCAAACCTAAACGAGATTTCACTTGTCGTAAATTAATGAAATAACGCACTTCAAATTCAATCAATCCTTCACTTAATTCTTTTAAAAATACTTCTGAAATAGGGTGACTCAACACATCTTTGTGATTGGCTAATACCTCATGCACCAATGCTTGCACAGCTTTCGGGTCATCATGCCGATTAATTTTTATTGTCAAGACACTACGAACAATATTGTCTTTACCCGTCCAATTCGTAAATGACTTACTAAAAATTTCTGCATTCGGTACCATCATATCCATATGATCCCACGTTCGCACTGTCACAGCACGTCCGCCAATATGCGTCACAATACCTTCTTGATCATTAATACTAACCGTATCACCAACACGTAATGGTCGTTCAATCAGTAATAAAAATCCGCAAGCAAAATTATTAAACAAATCACGCAATCCCAAACCCACACCAAATGCAAATGCACCCGCCACCACTGCCAGCGCTTTAAAATCAATCCCCAACACTTCTAAGCAAATAAAGATACCTATCGTCACTGTTGCATACTGAGCAAATACAGCCAAGCTATTACGCAAACCCATGTCATCAGTGCGTGTCGATAATAACCGATAAACAAATTCACGCGACCAACGCGCCGACCAGAATAATACCGACACGACAATACTGACTTCAATAATACTCTGCAACGTGATGGTCGTATTCAATAAATACAAAAATGGATAGTGCAGCAACTTAATTAACTGCACCACGACAGGTGATTGTTGATTCCAACCATACAATGCAAACAACGCTGCCCAAGCACTTAAAAATAAGCCTAGACGTACCAACTTATCTAATGGCTTTAAAAATGCTTCTGTCCACAACCAACCATTGATGACGTGACGAATTAGTAAATTTGATAGCGACTCAATACCGTCAATCAACAATCCTCTTATCACCAAATAACCCACCAACACACAGACAAAAACACTTTCATACCACGAGACGGTTAATACTAAATTAACAAAACCGAATAACCCAATCACTGTATTGACTAACAATATCAAGGGAATAAGCAACCCTAGCAATTTCACGATACGCTTGAAATAAAGTCGACGCTCATCAATATGGGGCAATATTAATCCGGGAACGACTTCCCATGATTTTAATAAGAAAACCGACACGACCAACAAGAACAACAAAAATAGCCGATCAAACAAATCTTTCAATTCGTATATCACGGGCAACTGATGCATGAATACCGTTAATGCAGTGATCACGCCGCCAATCAAGAAACTCCATCGCAATCGATGATACAAAATGACATCATGACCGCCATAATCATGTGTTGTTTCAACCAAGCATACGCGCGCCATGGTGCTAACAACTTTAAAAAACAACCAAACCAAGACAATATTTAACACAAGCCCAAAGCTTTGCTGTGGAATGTCACTGCCAACAAATATCGCGAACAAATTGGCAACGACAAAAATACCCGTTAAGTTACGACGCAATAATTGAATACTTAATCGCGTCAAATTAATATGCCCCAACTCCAGCTCTGCCATACCAGACACCACTTTTGCTAATAATTTATTAGCAAATACAAACATAGCAATAATGCTGCATTCCAATAAAACAATCGCCACAATAGATGAATAAGAAATATCATCCCATGCATTACTCACAGAATACACCAAGCTTTTTCCAACCTGATACGTCAGAGTCGGCACCAGCGAGATTTCTGCGCCTAAATCCACCCACGCTTTTTTGCTAAAACCCGGCAAACCTTGTCGTGATGCTAATTCATACTGCAATGCTTGATCCAGCGTGAAACGGAAAGCTAATAATTTCTGTTCCAGATCCGTCATATTTACCGTCAAGGCACGATAATTATTACTAATTTGCGAGAGCTGCACTAAATCCGCTTGATCGTCATTGTCACTGCCTTTATTGATAGAAAGAAATGTCTTACGTTTCTCTAAAATTGTTACACGTGCTTTAATCAAATCATTTACACGCGCAAGCTGCTTCGCCAACACTTGGCCTTGATCATTAGACTTGTTTAGCAATGTGATTGACGTACTATGTGAAATAGCAAGGCGCAATTGTTGCAGTTGATCCTGATATCGCACCAGCAACATTTTTAAGTAAGCCAGGTTAAGATTTTCATTCGCATAAAAAATTTCACGTTGCATGTCAGCATACGCTTTCTTTTCGCTTGGCGTCATTGTTTTCATCTTTCCAAGCTGCGCATACATCGCATTTAACCGCTGCAACCACATGCTTTGTTGTTGCTGGAAAACAGACTCTGATTGCGCCTGTCGCTCCTTTAACTGCATAATTGTTCTTGATTTTAACAAGTCATTGATGCGCGCGTATTGTGCTTTTTGTAATTGAAAAATAGTATCCGCAATTTTTTGTAATTTTGTTAGGTAACGTGCTCGAGTTTTTTCTAAATCCAGCAAGTTCTTTTCAAAATCAAACTCTGTTTGCAACCCAGATACATTCACCGTTTCCGTGCGCGCTACTTTCACGCCAAAGATGCTAAATACATTCAGCTGGTTTTCAAGCTCTTGCATTTCTTTTTCAAGACGACTCATCGTTTGCTGCGATTCCGATAACTCAATTGCAATACTGTCAGCGTTGGATTTTGCGACAGCTGTATCCAGCGCCGCCTGGCTACGCACTTCTTTGCTGGTATGATTAAACGAAAACTCCGTCAGCTGTGCCTCATCTTGGCGCTGCAATGCTGCCAATTGGCTTTGTGCTTGCAATAAACGATCTTTCAGTAACTCGGTCTGTTGCGAAATTAATTTTGTTCTGTCAGCATAATCAGCAACAGCAGCTGTCTCTGCCCACAGTGGCGTACTAATTAGTAAAAAACCAATTAGGCATAAAATAAATTTAACGTTTAAAAAACGTTTAGCACTCAGCCGTTTTTGCATCGAAGCTCACCTTTTTCGTTCGTAACAATCCAAGCAGAAATAAACCTGGAAATGACATAGCAAATGACCACACATAAAAACTTATCCAGCCCAAATGTAACACCATAATAGCGGCGATTGGCCCAAGACACACGCGCCCAACCGCAGCAAGTGCTGATAAACACGCATATTGCGTTGCTGTATAACGTAAGTGACATAAGCTCATCAAGAATGCCATAAACGCTACTGTGCTCATCCCACTACAAAGATTTTCGATAAACACAGAAGCAACCATGAGACTAAAGCTTTTACCCACCATCGCTAATACAACAAATGTCAGTGTCGAAAACATTTGTGCAATACCAAAAATCAGTAGCGACTGGAACATACCCATTCTAGCTAATGCAATGCCACCAATAAATGCGCCAACAATGGTACCAACCAAACTAGTGGTTTTATAAACCAACCCAACCTCTGTCAGCGTAAATCCCAAACCATGCAACAAAAAATTGGTTATGAGCGATAATGCTAACGCATCACCTAATTTATAAAAAACAACAAACAATAATAATAAAATGATCGACTCACGTCGTAATAAATCTTGAAACGCATGGCGGATCGTCAACCAAATATCCGTCGGCGGTGATAGTTCTTGTGGATTAGGTGCAAAACACACACCAATGGCTGACACAGCAATCAAACCTGCCATGACTTGATAAGTGAATCGCCAACCCACATGATCCGCTAACACTAATGCAAACGCACCCGATATCAATATCGCCATGCGATAAGCAAAAATATAATAGGCAGCACCCACACCGCGTTCTTCTGGCAACAAAATATCGGCACGATACGCATCAACAGACACATCTTGTGACGCGGAAAAGAATGCAACCATCAGCGCAATAAAACCAATCAAGCGTGGTTCAACACGCGGATCCAAACCTGCCAATACGAGTAATGAAACAACCAAACCTACTTGGGTTATTAAAATCCAACCGCGACGACGCCCCCCTTTGAGCGGCGCAAACCGATCCATCCACGGTGCCCACAAAAATTTTAATAAATAGGGAATGCCAACTAAAGATAAAGTACCAATTGTTAAAATCCCTACTCCCGCTTGGGTATACCATGCCTGCAAGGTTGACAGGGTCAACATTAATGGCAGCCCTGATGAAAACCCCATGCAAAAAATGGCAAATAAACGACGATTCGCCAACATTGACTGTAAATTGCATCCTAACATGCGAAGCCTTTTTAGAGTTATTTTTAACCAGATAAAATAGTTCAATATTTTATCATTTCAATACCTTCTTGTCACCCTCCCCCGCCCTCTACGCTAAAAAATTGCTGATAATGAAAGTATTGCGTATAATTCGATCTTCGCTAAGATGGCAATATTTAGAATTATATAAATAAAACGGGGTGTTAGTTAGTATGATGCAAAGTATCCCATTCTTTACATTCAATAATTGCTGATCTTATTGTGAAATCACTATAAAATGCCCCCACTTTCCACAACATGAGCATCTGCCATATGACCGTCAGCGTTTTTGATTTATTTGCAATTGGTATTGGACCTTCCAGTTCTCATACCGTCGGCCCGATGAAAGCAGCTAGAGTTTTTGTCACAACACTGGATGCAACACAACAACTCTCTCTTGTTAAAAAAATCAAAGTCGAATTATTCGGCTCACTGGCTTTTACTGGCAAAGGTCATGGTTCGGATTTCGCGATTTTACTGGGTCTTGAAGGACAAGCACCGGATACTGTTAATCCCGATATCATTAAACCGCGCTCACAAGAAATCATCCAGCAAGCACAAATCAATTTAAATGGCAAATATCCAACAGCATTTCACTACACAACCGATTTTATTTTTAATTTTAAAGACACGCTGCCATTTCACACCAATGCGATGCGCTTTACTGCGTATGATGATAAAAATCATGAAATAAGCGCACAAATTTTTTATTCTATTGGCGGCGGCTTTATTGTCGATGAAGAACAAGCAAGACAAACAAAAACACCGTATGATCATCCTGTTCCGTATCCCTTTGCAACAACGAAAGAATTGCTCGCACATTGCGAAAATAACCAATTAGTCATTAAAGATATTGTACTGGCTAACGAAGCGAGCATGCGTTCTGCAGAGGAAACGAAAGCACGCCTGCTGAACATTGCGGCTGTGATGGATGAGTGCATTCAAAAAGGCTGCCAATCTCCCGGTATTTTACCCGGAGGTTTGAATGTAAAAAGACGCGCGCCTGATTTATTACAAAAAATCACACAAAAAGCCACGCCAAAATCACATGAATACACAGACAGCATGGAATGGTTAAACCTCTATGCTATTGCAGTCAATGAAGAAAATGCAGCGGGCAGTCGTGTGGTAACGGCGCCTACCAACGGTGCTGCTGGCGTTATTCCAGCCGTTTTAAATTACTATCTCACTTTTTATCCGCAAGCAAAAAAAGAAGATGCGATTGATTTCTTACTCACTGCGGGCGCCATTGCCATTCTTTATAAAAAAGGCGCATCTATTTCTGGCGCTGAAGTGGGTTGCCAAGGTGAAGTCGGCGTCGCCTGCTCCATGGCAGCCGGCGCTCTCACTGCGCTTCTCGGTGGTACTATTTATCAAGTTGAAAACGCTGCAGAAATTGCGATGGAACATCATCTGGGTTTAACATGTGATCCGATAAATGGTTTAGTGCAAATTCCTTGTATTGAACGTAATGCCATGGGTGCTGTTAAAGCGGTGAACGCAGCGCGTTTAGCATTGTTAGGTGATGGCACGCATCATGTTACGTTAGATAAAGTCATTGCAACCATGAAACAAACGGGCAAAGACATGATGTCTATTTACAAAGAAACATCGTTAGGCGGGCTAGCGGCCAATATTCCAGAGTGTTAGTAACGTGGACATGCTGTATTCTCTGGCCATGGCTATTATTTTTTCCGAGCCGCGCGCGTCAGCAAGCATCACGATACGTTAAGTCCCGTGACGCTTGCTGACGCGCGCGGCTCGGTGGTATGAGACCCATTTTTATGTCAAACCTACAACACAAAGAAACTCGCGTTTACACACTCTTAACTACCCTCGTTATTTGCGGTCTTGCTGGCTCGCTTATCACCGGCACAAAAGTCGTGCATTTCGGCGTAAACTTCCCTTTTTCAAATATTATTTTTTCTATTTTTACGTATCCAATTGTAGATTGTATTTGTGAATTATGGGGCAAACAAACGGCGCGTCAAACACTCTGGTTAGCACTTTTCAGCCAACTATTGATTGCTTCACTCATTCAACTTTCCATTGCAGCACCTGCACCCGCATTTTGGCATTTGCAAGAGGCTTACCAAACTGTCTTATCCGTTAGCGGAAAAGTCATTATTGCGAGTTTAATTGCGTTTAGTATTTCACAACTAATTGATATCGTGATTTACCAACGCATTAAAGAACTCACACAGGGTAAATGGCTATGGTTACGCAGTAATTTTGCTACTTTTTTAGGGCAAGCAATTGATTCGCTGATTTTTGTGATGATTGTGTTTTATGATTCAGAACAGAAATTCACGATTTTATTCGGATCCATTACGGTTAAAATTTTATTATCGTTTCTGATGACACCCATTGTGTATCTTATTGTAATTACGGTGAACAATTATTTACATGCCAATACACATGCATTTAAAAACGAGACATCTGTTGCTTATATTTCTTAAGGGCACCTCTAAAAATTAACTTAAAATTAGCAGAACACCCCCTCTCTTCCTGCGCCTTTTGCAGGAGGAGAGGGTCGGGGAGAGGAGGTTTCTTATTTTGCTTTACGATTGGCTTTTGCTTCACGTCTGACTTTGCGAATTTGCCATAACGTTAATATTGGACCAGACAGCACGTAAGCAATAAACATCGCAAACAACACTTCAGGCGGATCCATCGCAACGGCTGTCATCATTAAGACAGGAATAAGCACCACAAAAAACGGCACTTTCCCCTTTAAATCAATTTGTTTAAAACTGTGATAACGAATCGTACTGACCATTAAGGCAGCCACCAAAGCAGTGAGTATCGCTAACAAAATGGCTACAAAAAATGAAGCCGTAATATGATTGGCTACACAAAACCATACCGTTGTCGTGACGGCTGCTGCGGCAGCGGGACTGGGAATGCCTTGAAAATAACGTTTATCTTCATCATGAGATTGCGTATTGAAACGCGCCAGCCGTAAAGCCGTTGCCGCCACATACCAAAATGCTGTTAGCCAGCCGAATTTACCGAGCTGAGATAACGCCCACGTATACGCTAACAAAGCCGGCGCCAAACCAAATGCAATCATATCCGACAAACTATCGTATTCCGCGCCAAAGTCTGATTGCGTATTGGTCATGCGTGCCACGCGTCCATCAAGCGTATCCGCTGCCATGGCAATAAAGATAGCGATAGCTGCCGTATCAAAATAGCCTTTTACTGCCGCAATAATTGAATAAAATGCCGCAAATAACGCTGCTGTCGTGAATAGATTTGGCAACAAATAGATACCCCGTGGGCGCGACGCTTTGGGTGATTGCTCTTCATCCTGTTGATTGTGTTCTGCTGCCATTTGCCACCTCAAAAACATAGATGCCTGATTCTGCCCGAAATTCTATTTTCACGCCAGCAACAACTCTAAAAACCAGTAAAAATTCTAAAAAGTCAAGCGAGTTTATCGTGTTTTTCTGGCAGATATTTCCTACATTTAAGAATTCCTTAAGCTTTCAGGATTAGGATTGGTTCTGTAGATTTTAAGAACAAAAAACAGCGATGAGGAGTGTATCTTAGCATGAGTGGTTCGCGATCAAATAATCCTGCGCCTATTGCAGCGACAGATACAGATGAAGACTGGATACACGCCGGTCACGAACAAGCCTCAGAAGAAGATTCTTCTCTCAATCAATCACCTCACAGCCGCGACAGCACGTCTGCCAATGCGGGCGATGGCACAGCCATTGGGGATCTCACAGACTTTGAGGATCTTGGCGACGATACAACCTTCTCTAAAGATGCAACAGATGAAGAAGCAAAAGAGGAAGACATCGCCTTACTTGTCGACGGCAACAACATTCCAATCAACGCCAACCCCTGCGACTGGAAAGAAACAGCAGAAAAAATCGTACTACTAGCTGCTGCTGGCATACCACCCATGACAACCACCGTGAATGCCTTCTGTGCATTCCCGCATTTTAGCGCCGCAACCTTAACACCCGAAAAAATCCGCGAATTATCACCTGGCATACTAACCCTCAGCATCATTACCGGACTTTGCTCTTATCCCGTCAATGCAATTTTAAATTACGGCACCATCCGTAAAGCATCTACAATGTTTCGCAGACGCATATGGAATGAGTTCTCTGAGCACCCATATGCAAACGCTGCCGCACTGACTTTTGCATTGGGTGCAGGCGTCTCAGCTGCTGCAGTGGGTTATGCATCATTCTTGCCTTTTGGTGTGCCTTTTGCTTGGGCAAACTTTACCACCAATGGTTTTATTTTCTTTGTTACTCGCTTTTTTGGCTTAATCAACGCCCTTAATCGCTTTGAAAAATGGAAATCACATAATTTCGAAGACAACCCACTAACTGGCAGAGGATTTGATGAATTACTTTCTCACGCCACGCCTGACTGCGCAGAGGGTCTAGAAGAGTTTTTAAGAAATTATGCCAGTGCTCGCAAAGAAGCTGTCAGAAATTTACTAGAAAGAGTGCGCGCACTCAATATAAATAACCCCTCTATTGATGATATAAACAAGCTTTCAAGAGAATACAACATACTTGCTGAGGCAAATTCAGCATCGGCTGGCGCTAAATTAGTCGTTGAATTGCTAGAAAAAATTCGCAACCTCAAAACAAACAATGATCCCTCGGTTAACAATCTAGAAAAATTTTTACAAGACTACGCTAACACCGAGACAGATGAAGACTCTGTTGTTGCATTACTCACAAGACTTCATGCGTTGAAAGAAAGAGACCCCACTCTTATCGAAGATAAAAGCAAACGCGAACTTCTCGCTATATTTTTTGATGTGACAGTTGGCGTCTGCGCAGGACTCTCTGTTTTACCCGCATTCGCACAAAAATTTCTCGATGGCTTAGATCAATTAAAAGCCCTTTTCACGAATGAAACTACATCGTCAACCATTAATGAATTAGCAATTGGCTGGCGGGTATTACTCAGCAGCCTGAGTATCGCCACGTCTATTCTTTATACTGGCCAAGTATCTTTAGCAAGACAAACGGGTATCGATGCGTATGAATCCATCCGTGAGTCCATCGCTGACGAGCACTTACCTAGACGTCAAAAAATTAAGAAAGTTGCCACAGCTGTCGGCTTAGGCGTTGCGAATGCATTCGCTTGTGTGAGTGTTTTTAACGTTTCTGAAGGCGCCAATGCTGAAACCCACTCCATCAGTAGAGAATTAGTCACCCCTGGCACAAGCGGAGCAACAGTTTTACATGTAGCCGCTGCTACTGGGGCATTTGGCGTCAATGGGAAACTGAGCTTTGCAGAAGGATTTCCCTCCTCAGAAAAAAGCGTGCATCCAACCATCCCTCGTGTTGAAAGTCGACGTGACATGCAACGCATAGAGGCAACATCTAAACCGCTAGTCATTCCTGGAACCCTTACCGAAAATGACCAAGACATAGATGAAGATGAACATGAGCAAAGAGAAAAAGTTGACATGCCACTCACATCTGCCATACGTGACAATCATTTCGAAACAGTCGCAGCCGAATCAAAAGAAGCACCACAAACCCAAGCAGCCGCGCCAAAACATCACCCTAAGGTAGATGCACATATTCGACACCTGCGTGAGCATACACTGCTTAACCCAAGCTTACATAAACTACATCAACTCCATGCCAAACCTCTCTTTGCTGCAGTATCTGTTCAACAACCAGCAGCACTGGGCCAATCACACGAGGAAACAAAATTGAGTGATCCTTTGCTTCCACCATCCTTAATACGTAGCACTTCATAACCAAAAAATCCAATACTGCATTGCTTTTAACAGCTTTGCAGTATCACCCAGGTTATCCGCAATTTTCCCACAAGTTATCCACAGATATCACACATATTGTTCTCTTGCATTGTCATTTAAAATACACTATCTTGTATGCCAAGGGAGCAAAAACATCTACATCTTGTGGTTTTGCAAAAACTCGTTAATATCCTGCGAGTTGGCAAAATCTGCTCTAAGAAAATCAAAATTTACAGTAAACTTAGCCAACAGAATCATTCAGAATAGCAAAATTTAACACGCACTATAACGCTCTGGAGGAGCCGCCAATGAGTACCGAAACCTTAGAATCCCGGAAAACAACCACGGCAAAGTCTACTCATACACCATCCGATCTTAGCACCCACGCCCCCGGACAATTAAAAGTCATTCGTCGTGATGGCTCAGTCGCACCATTTGATGCGAATAAAATTGCTGTTGCGATGACCAAAGCTTTTTTAGCTGTTGAAGGCGATAACGCCTCCGGCTCGCCTCGCATCAACGAGAAAGTGAATAATTTATTACAACGCATTGCTGGTACCTATGGCCGTCGCATGCCAGGCGGCGGCATTATCAACATTGAAGACATTCAAGACCAAGTTGAATTAACATTGATGCGCGAAGGCGAACACAAAGTAGCTCGCGCTTACGTTCTTTATCGTGAAGAGCGCCGCAAATTGCGTGAAGATCAAATCACCGCCGTTGCTACCGAGAACCAATTACATGTCACCTTAAACGATGGCAAAGTGGTACCACTCGACATCAACCGCTTGACCCAGTTAGCCAATAGCGCGTGCCAAGACTTAGAGGATGTCTCCGCTGGTCTCATCATCGAAGACACCAAGCGTAACCTGTTTGATAAAGTACCTGTGAAGGAAGTAAGCCGTGCGTTAATCATGTCCGCCCGTGTGTTAATCGAAAAAGAACCTAATTACAGTTATGTCGCTGCACGTTTGTTGGCCGACGAGCTCCGCAGTGAAGCGTTAAGTTTCCTAGGCGTGCAAGAAAAAGCTAGCGCCGAAGAAATGAAAAACCTGTATCACACCTACATGACGGCTTACCTGAATGAAGGTGTGAAACTGGAATTACTCGATTCTCGCCTGAAAGGTTTCGACCTTGCTAAAATCAGTGCGGCAATCAAACCCGAGCGTGATTTGCAATTCACTTACCTCGGTTTACAAACTCTCTATGATCGTTACTTTATCCATAGCCATGGTGTTCGTTTTGAATTACCACAAGCATTTTTTATGCGTGTTGCAATGGGTTTAGCGATGGACGAAGCTAACAAAGAAGAACGCGCTATTGAGTTTTATCATTTACTCTCTTCTTTCGACTTTATGAGCTCCACACCAACTTTATTTAACTCAGGCACATTACGTCCACAATTATCTAGCTGTTACTTAACGACAGTGCCAGATGATTTGGATGGCATTTTTGCAGCGATTAAAGATAATGCATTATTATCCAAATACGCCGGTGGTCTCGGCAATGACTGGACCAATGTCCGTGCGATGGGTGCACGCATCAAAGGTACAAACGGGAAATCGTTAGGCGTTGTACCTTTCTTAAGTGTTGCCAATGCCACTGCTGTCGCGGTTAACCAGGGTGGAAAACGCAAAGGCGCGGTCTGTGGTTACCTCGAAACATGGCATAAAGACATCGAAGAATTTTTAGAATTACGTAAAAATACGGGTGATGAACGCCGTCGCACACACGACATGAATACTGCAAACTGGATTCCTGATTTGTTCATGAAACGCGTCACACTCGAACAAGACTGGACGTTATTTTCACCCAATGATGTGCCTGACTTACATGATCTGTATGGTGAAGCATTTGAAACAGCCTACACAGCTTATGAAGCCAAAGCAGCGCGCGGCGAAATTGCCAACACAAAAACCATCCCGGCTCTCACGCTCTGGCGCAAAATGCTGGGCATGCTGTTTGAAACAGGTCACCCATGGGTGACCTTCAAAGATGCTTGCAACTTACGTTCACCACAACAACATACGGGTGTCGTACACAGCTCCAATCTTTGCACTGAAATTACATTGAATACATCCATTGACGAAATTGCCGTGTGTAACCTTGGTAGCGTGAATCTAACCAACCACATGACAGCGACGGGTTTAGACAAAGACAAGCTACGCAAAACCATTAACACGGCTATTCGTATGCTGGATAATGTGATTGATATCAACTATTACTCCGTGCCGCAAGCACGCAACTCCAATCTCAAACATCGTCCAATTGGTATGGGCATCATGGCATTCCAAGATGCGCTCTACAAATTAGGGATTTCTTATACATCACAAGAAGCAGTTGAGTTTGCTGATCGCTCCATGGAATTAATTAGTTATTATGCCATTGAGGCCTCTACCAACTTAGCAGAAGAAAGAGGCGCCTATTCCACATTTGCAGGATCTTTATGGAGCCAAGGTATTTTACCTATCGATTCTATCGAACTTTTACAACGTAACCGCGGTGGTTATCTTGAACAAGATCGTTCACAAACGTTGGATTGGGATACGTTACGTAACCGTGTGAAAACAGTGGGTATGCGCAACTCAAATGTCTTAGCGATTGCCCCAACAGCAACGATCGCCAATATTTGCGGCGTATCACAATCGATTGAACCTACCTATCAAAACTTATTTGTGAAATCGAATTTGTCTGGTGAGTTTACTGTTATCAACCCCTACTTAGTGGCTGACTTAAAGCAACAAGGCTTGTGGGATGATGTCATGGTAAATGACTTGAAATACTTTAACGGTAGCGTCAACAAAATCTCTCGCATTCCGGACGTATTAAAACAACGTTATGCGACTGCCTTTGAAATTGATCCAACGTGGTTAGTGGATGCAGCCTCCCGTCGCCAAAAATGGATTGATCAAGCACAATCATTAAACTTGTATATGGCCCAAGCATCCGGTAAAAAACTGGACAGCCTGTATCGACATGCTTGGCAACGCGGCTTGAAGACAACCTACTATTTGCGTAGTATGGGCGCTACCGACGCTGAAAAATCCACGGTTCATAATACTTCACTGAATGCCGTACAAAGCAACACTGAGCCAAAAGCTTGTTTGATTACTGATCCAACGTGTGAGGCATGCCAATAGCCGCCTATCTCCCTTCTCCCGCAGGCGGGAGAAGGGTTGGGGATGAGGGACTTAAGCTTGCGACACTCTGCAGAAGCTACGTTAATAACTAAAACCCTCACCCTAACCCTCTCCCATTGATGGGAGAGGGGATTTTTATGTAAATCTGAATTTTGAAAAAAGGACACCACCATGTTAACGTTTGACGAAGCACCCACCGAGACGCGAGCACGCCAAGGCACTATCGGCGGAGCCACTGGCTTAGAAGCGCTTGAAATGGGCGCGGCTCGCATTCAAGTTGATGATAAAAAAATTATTAACTGCCGTGCGGACTTAAATCAACTAGTCCCGTTTAAATATAAATGGGCATGGCAAAAATACTTAGACGCTTGCGCCAACCACTGGATGCCGAATGAAATTAATATGTCGGCTGACGTTGCTCTCTGGAAAGATCCTAATGGCTTAACAGAAGACGAGCGCATGATCATCAAGCGCAATTTAGGTTTCTTCTCAACAGCTGACTCTCTTGTTGCTAATAATCTAGTATTAGCCGTTTATCGTCATATTACCAATCCAGAATGTCGCCAATATTTATTACGTCAAGCATTCGAAGAAGCATTGCATACCCATGCTTATCAGTATGTCATTGAAAGCTTAGGCATGGATGAAGCGGAAGTTTTTAATATGTACCGTGAAATTCCCGCAGTGGCGCACAAAGCAGCTTGGTCTCTGCCCTTCACACAAAGCTTAGGTGATCCACATTTTCACACGGGCACACCCGAAATGGATCAACGTTTATTGCGCGACTTGATCGCTTTCTATGTGATTTTTGAAGGAATTTTCTTCTACGTAGGCTTTACCCAAGTACTCTCCATGGGTAGACGCAATAAAATGACCGGAACTTCCGAGCAATTCCAATATATTTTACGTGATGAATCCATGCATTTAAATTTTGGTATTGATGTTATCAATCAAATTAAAATTGAAAACCCACATCTTTGGACAGAATCATTTAAACAAGAAATTCTCGATATGATTCGTGAAGGTGTTGAAATGGAATGTACTTATGCGCGTGATACCATGCCACGTGGTATTTTAGGCATGAATGCAGAAATGTTTGAAGAATACTTACACTTCATTGCTAACCGCCGCTGTGTTCAGATTGGCTTAGCGCAGCAATACCCGGGCGCAACCAATCCTTTCCCTTGGATGAGTGAAATGATGGACTTGAAGAAAGAAAAGAACTTCTTTGAGACACGCGTCACAGAATATCAAACAGGTGGCGCTTTAAACTGGGATGAATAACAAGAAATTGCCGATGCCGTTACTACCGAGCCGCGCGCGGCTCGGAAAAAATAATAACCATCAAATCCCGCTATTTTTTAACAGCACGAGATGGCTTACTTTTCTGATTGCTTTGCTCCTCTCCGCCTTTTTGCACCACAGCTCCAGCAAACTTAAAACTATTTATATTAACACGCGGAGGTATTGGCGGCGGAGCACTAGCTGCTGCAGCAACCGGCTGCACTTTTAGTGATGAATCTACTTTCTTAAGAAGAAACTTATACGATGGATTATCGCGAACATACTTATCACTGAGATCACGCAATACATTATTAACCAAATAGTGCAGCTGATGCATCTCATTCAAGTCAGGGATGCCATCATTTTGGTTTAATTCATCAGAAGAAGACATCACTACACCTTCTGGCTTCTCCGCATATGCTTTTTTCAATAACAAACCAACCAGTCTCGCAGCATGATGATCATTCTTCTGATCTTCTCTATTTAATTTAGCCACTAACGTAGTATCTCCCTTGATTCGAGTACTCAAATGTTCTCGAAGTGCAAATAACAACTGTGCCGCCCCTTTCGCATAACAAACAGCAATTTCAGAATTTTCATGACGGCGTTTTTGTATAGTATAAACTGCTTGCCCAATTTCGGTGCTAATCTTAAAAGCAGCATCTACTAATTTTTGTATATCATTTGATTGTGTTGCCAACTTACCTTTACGTAAGGCTTCATAAGTAGGGCCAAGCGAAACAATAGCCACATAAAGATCGTTAAAGAATTTCTCGTGAGGCCCTTTTTGTGCAGCAGCAATGGGGTTGTTAATGGGGTCATGCACTCCATTAAGTATGACATCATATATCGCGGCTTTTTCCCCAACTGGCTTTTCGATACCGTCATAATAATTTAAGATTGTTAAATCAAAAGAAACATATTGATCTTTCAAAAATGCGCGCGCATTTTGTAACAATAAGGCAACAAGTCGAAATGTGTGATCCTTACTTTGATTTGTATTAATATTCATAGTGAAAAGTGCACTATCTTCGTTTGCTTTAATTTTTTGAGCTCTACTATTCACTATTTGTTCGAGCGCTTTTACCAACGCTTGTATACTATGCCCATTATAGGTATCGGCAGTGACATTCCCGGACTTAGCATCTACCGCGCGCAAAGCATCAATACGCTCTGCTTCGGATTTTAATTTTTTAATATCCTTTTTATCAGCCAATAGACTACTCAATTCACCATCCACACACGCATTATAAATCGTACCAATTGCTCTAAATAGCTCTTGATAGAATATCTCAAGTTGCAAACCTGATAGTGGAGGTCTTGAACCTGACATAAAAAACTCCTTGCAATTAATAAGTATGTTTTTTTGTTTCAGCACACTCAGCTATAAATCGATCTAACATTGCTTTAGTATCAGAAAAAACGCCCTCATCCACACGTGGGTATTTTTCTCTAATATCGGCAATCATATCTGGCAACGATTTATCGCTATTGGACAAAATATTTTTACGCAATTCTTGCAAGCCCTGAATTTTAATACCAGCAACTTCAGATGAGTCTAATTTCAATTCTTTTATTCTCTTATCAATCTCTTTGACCACCGGATTATTTTTCTGTAATAATGCAATCATATGATTGTCGTGATATTGTTGTATCGTGGCTCTAATAGCTAACAATAATTCTTTGTTATCTTTTTCTGAACTCACTTTTATGACTGTGTTAAAACCCAGTTTTTTTGCTACTGTATTAAGCTCATCATCTTTCACTACCTGCGCATCAGATTTCGATGCAACTAACATCTCCACGCCATGACGGGGATATAAAATATTATATTCAGCAACCTTCCTGGGAAGCGCTTGAAGTAATGCGGGATTAGATAAATCACAGATAAAAATTTCAGCATCAACATTTCTATCGTAAGAAACAGAGCATCTTGCATCTTTGGTATCATCCCAAATCTGCATGTGTGTTTGCTTTCCATCTTTGAGAAGAACAGCAACAGTAAAGTCATCGCCCATGGAAAATTTTTTATCTGCTGCGTCCACCAACGCATTGAGCAGCGTTGTGGCACCTGCTTCAGGAGTTACATTAATAAGATGAATCTTATATATAAACCGTTCACTTTTAGGCAAAGAGAACATAAATACCCCCGTATAACAAAATTATAGCACAGGGTATTATTTGCTTGATTTATAGGGAGTTTTTATCAATGAAGGTGGTCTTATTAATCTTTGCCTGGTATAAAACCTAAAATACGGCACATACCAACCATACTAATGATAATCCAAGCGATCTCAATCGTTACTGATGCTGTATTCCAATGAAAATATAAAGAATACAGAATTAACCACGCACCGATAAAATTATAGCTTTGAAAAATGATGCGCTTTGCATTCCACTGCCCAATACTAAGATAGTAATAAGCGATCAGAATCAAAATCACGCCGAACATGCCAACAGCATCAGAAATTTTATATAAAAAATCGTACATCGTTTTTTCCTCGTTCTATATTTTAATTTACTATCTGCACTTGTTTTAATGCAGTTTTAATAACATCAACATTCGCTCCGGTTTTGAATGCATTTTCGCTCAAGTAACGCCGCCAACCTCGTGCACCTGGCTCGCCTTGAAACACACCCAAAATATGCCGTGTGATACTCGATAGCTTCACATTATTTGTTAATTGTTCTTCAATATACGGTAATAAATTTTCGATTATCGCATGACGTGTTTTCACACTTTCCGCATCTTGAAAAAATTTTTTTTCAACTTCCGCTAAAAAATAAGGATTCGTATAAGCTTCACGCCCAATCATCACGCCATCGACAGACTGAAGCTGTTCTGCAATATCCGCTATATTTTTAAGCCCACCATTTAAAATAATAGTTAATGCAGGAAAATCTTGTTTGAGTTGTCGCACAACATCATAACGCAACGGTGGAATCTCGCGATTTTGTTTTGGGCTTAAGCCATTTAGCCACGCTTTACGCGCATGAATAATAAAAACGTCACAACCTGCCTTTGCAATAGTCTGAATGAAATGGCATAACGCTTCATAAGAATCTTGCTCATCCACACCAATACGACATTTTATTGTAACGGGCACTTTTACCACTGCCCGCATCGCAGCAATACAGTCAGCCACTAGCTCGGGATTTAACATCAAACACGCACCAAACCGACCCGATTTAACGCGATCACTAGGGCAACCTACATTTAAGTTAATTTCATCATAGCCATGATCCTCGCCCATCTTGGCACACTGAGCCAATGCAGCAGGATCACTACCTCCCAATTGCAATGCCACAGGATGCTCGGCGGCATCATAAGCTAAAAACCGCTGGTAATCCCCATAAATCAAGGCACCCGTCGTCACCATTTCCGTATATAACAAGGCGTTAGGCGCAATCAGACGCAAAAAGTACCGATCGTGACGATCAGTCCAATCCATCATAGGAGCTACAGAAATCAGTCGATTTAACATAAGGTGCACATGATAGCAAAAATTTTAGGCAGATTAAACCTGTCTGCAAACAATGATCACGATTATAATAATTCATTAAAATTCAATATGTTGGTTTTTAACTAGCCAAAAGGCCACCCATCACCGAAATCAGCCTCGTCTGCTATACTTTTTGTACTAATTAGACACAAATAGGAGTGTGACATGGATAATCGTATCCAGCAATTAATGAATGAACTGCAATCGGATCGAGCAAAAAAAGCCAAAAAATTGATAACCGATGCAGATATTCAAATCCTGAAGGAAATCGAAATTGAAGCCAACGTAAATCACGATGCAGCAGTGATCAAGGTCCTCAACACAACCTTTTTTCAATTCACCCCTTTTCTTGCCCAATTATTTGATCAGTTGAGCGCATATGATAATTCAGAGATTCTTAATGCCGCATTGAATCATGCAAATAGATTCAATGGCGAACAATATGGCAAGATGCTAGAACATTTTATCAATAGAGGTCATGCCGGCAAAGAATTCGCTAAAAAAATAATTGCGGCTACCCTTCAAAAAATGCCATATGCGAGTGAAATTCAAAATTATAATTTGCTAATTGCATCTGAACTTGAAGACAAAAAACTTTATAACGCAGCATTGAAAAGAGGCGCAAGAGTTATCAGTGGAAAAAACCTCGCTGAGAAAACGAAGATTGAAGATTCAACCTATGAAGAAATTAAAAGAATCAACTCAACAGCTTTCTCATCATACGAAGAAAAATTTAATAAGCTGAATATTTCGGATGAAAAACTGATTAAGGTAGCAACTGACATAGGAACAAGATTAAAAGACGGCGCACAATATAGAAAAATGTTGGAATATTTTATCCGCAAAGGACCTGATGGCGCCAAGACAGCTAAAAAGCTAATTCAAAAGTTCTTAACAATACTGCCGCATAATACAAATAAACTAAATCATTGCTTAATGATCGCCGCCAAACTTGGTGATAAAGATCTATACGTTGCCATCGAAAATACAGGTGGTCAAATTATTCATCAAGAAAAAGTTAAAGACTTGACAAAAAATATCCTGTTAGCCGATGAAACAGGTAGAACCGTACTGCATTATGCTTGTGAAGGTAATAATAAAGAATTACAGAAAAAAATTGCGAACGACATAAGAAAAATTGCAACCGATACACATAAACTCCCCCATAAGAAAGAATGGTTACAAATTATAGATTATCCAGACGATATACACGACTCAATAAAATCTAGTAAGTTTTATCCTTATAAATTACTCAACAATGACGGTAAGCCAGCAAGAAAAATGATTAAGTTCAATCAATGGTATCAAGATAAATTCGATCAATTAAGTGAGCATACTAATGAATCTATCCAAACAGCAGAGCAAGTAGCAAGCCAATTAAATGCGGTGGAATACGGCAAAATGCTGGCATATTTCATTAAGAAAGACGTAGGTGGCGTCATGGTAGCAAAGCGGCTCATCACCTCAATTATTGAAAGTGACGATAATCTTGAAAAATTAGATCGCAGCTTGATGATGGCAGCAAGATTAGGCGATCAAGAATTATATGATGCCGTATGGAAGGCAGGAGCACGGTTTGCACGTAACGGTCTTCTCGTTCGAGATGAAACGGGTCAAACTCTCCTCCATTATGCTTGTGCTAGCAACAATGGGAAATTAGTTCATAAAATTGTGCGAGCAATGCAGCAAGGAGCTGATGGAATATCAAGTAATGAAAATTATTTTGCTATACCAAAAGAAGCTTTTAAAAATGGCCAGTTTAATCCATTTAAAATGCGCGATAACCGGGATAAAATTACTATTAATCCCCTAGAACCCATACATTTTATGAGTAAGGAACTAGCTAAACAATTAGGTAGCATGAATTGGGGTGCGGAAGATGAACCCTATTACCTCCCGACAGAAGGCCCAGGCAGTTTTCTTTCAGCCGTCATCGATTGTGAAATTCGAAATATAGTCCCAGGCCAAGGCCTAGCGTGGGCAAGCCAAAAAGCATCTATACATGCCCACCTCATTGAAGCCATCGCCTTACAAGCAAAAGGCTTTGCGGGTCCGCTCGTCGCCAATATAGCCGCTGATGCAGCCACTCTTGCTGCCAATATGATTGAAAGTGGCATATTTATTGGTGGTATCGGTTTATTAATTGCAATGGGTGTCGTAATCGATGAAAAACTAGCGCAAAGCAAAGCATTAAAATACACCGGTGCAAGTGGAGAAATATTTCTAAATGGACAACCTAAAATACCTTATAACAATAAAAACGACAGTAATCATGATATAGAATTAGCATTAGCATTTAGAGATACAGACACACTCAAAAAATTTGTTTCAGCAGAATCACCTAAATTATTTAGTGAAACCAGTGACGATATTCTTGGCTTAGTCAGATCCATTTCTCACCTGGGGGATGAGGACTTTAAAGTAAAATTTTTTACGATGCTTGCTTCAAATCGCAGCCTTATGGCAGGCGCGACAGACAGAGTAACAGGTACCAGTAAAAAGCTTTCCTACGACACCACACGACTAGATGATGTATTTGATATTTTATATAGAAGAGAAGACAGTAGTGTAGGTATAGCCGTTACTAAGCAATTGATAACCGAGATGAATAGCATAATAAGCACGCTTGATAAATTCGAGCAAGCCAACGAAATTCTAGCTATCAAACAAAGAATAGAAATTGCAGAAAAATGGCAAACAAAATTTGATAATCAACAAAAACATACCGCGGAACATGAAAAATATTACAATGAAGAATTAATAGAAGCACTAGAAAATTTTGATAATTATAAAATACAACACATCATTACACATGGCGAATTTAATCACACCTCAAAAGAAGTTCTACATGCACTGCAACATACTCATCTGTACGATGGCACCTTAATTTATAGTGATGCATCAAAGAAAACAGTTGATTTCAAAACAATGCTATATACAGGATTAGCCAGAAAATCGAAATCAGAAGAATTCTATGCACTCATGCAAACTCTTTTGACTAACGAAAAAAATGGTGACGCAATAGCCAAACAAATAATAGAAATGACTGTCGCAACATATGATCATCCGTATAATAAAGGTGCATCGAATGAAACACACCTAGAAGCCCAAGAAAAATTAAAAGCTTGTGCTCTATTTGCCGCATCACTTGGTGATACCGCTAGTTTAAATAAGGCAATTCGCGCACTAAAAATTCATCATCGCATTAATATCCTTGATATTGTTGATAAACAGGGCTCTAACATATTACATTATGCTGCTAAAGCACAAAGAAGCATCATGATAAAACACATTATCACTAAAACAGCCATCATTAGTGACTTTATTCTGCTAAAAGAAAAAAGAAAAGAGCTTACCGCATTTCGTCTAATGAAAATTACAACAGCTAGAGAAGTGATGGAGTTGCGCAATAAAGAAGATAAATCCCCACTAGATATGTTAATCAACAAAGAGGCGAATGTTGAATTAGATAAATTACTTGGCGGAACCATTGGCTTTCGTGCTCGTAATGAATATATACAAAATGCAATTCAACACCATAAAGATCATGTGAAAACAGCGGCGAACGTCACAGCAGGACTCAGTGCACTCGTGTTCGCTACTGTTTGCTTTATTCCTGGCGCTATCGCAGTAGGCACAACGATTGGCGCTGCAGTGGCATCCGCTACAATACACGTCGCACGTAATTTTTCATTTGGTGCGGGTATTTTAGAAGGCGCTAGTGCTGTATTTCTTGCGAAAGTAACAGAAAATTTCGCCATGCCTGCAGCAGTGGAGTTATTTACTGAAGCAAATAAAGCACTTAGTTCTTGGTTCAATGGCGATGTCATGCGGGTGAATCCAGATTACAGTGATCGTATATTTTTTAAATACAATCAGATGGTAACTAACCTAGCAAACAAACTCTCTCAATCAGCTATCAACAATACAGAAAAATTGACAAGTTTCTTACTGGATGAAATTCGACAAACAATAAATGCGGAATCCAATCCAGCCATGAAAGAAATCGCCTGGCTAGCCTGTGTTAAAACACTCGATATGATTCAAGAAAAAACCAAAGGGACTCCTGAAAACGCGGCCGAAATTATAAAAGCAATTAACAATAGCGCCGAAGAGATTAACAATCAAGCCAAGTGGAATGAGAACAACAATGAACTCTATAAAACTCAGCAAGAATTTATTACGAACTTACACGCATCCAATACCCTACTGGGTTTAAATATTCGTCCAAATTCAACAGAATCAGGTTATTTGAAAAACTTAAATAACCAACTTGATGAACGCATTAATCAAGTAGATAAAGCCAAAGAGGAGCTTGTTAGTAAAGCAGAAATGAAAGGATCTGAAGATTTTATTACTGCCGCAACTAACAAGGCAACGAGTGATCTTGAGAGACGAAAAAAGACATCAACACTGCCTCATGATCAATTGGAGGCTCAATATAATGAACAAATCACTTATATCAACGAACTCAACAAAGCTTATGATCAGCTAGTGACATATCGTGATAAAAACATTTATTTACGTAGGTTCTTAGTCACCGACAGCAGAGTGGCTATTAGTGAAGATAACGCACTGAAACAACTAAAAGAAGATTTATTTGATAAGCTACATGAAATTGAAGGCGGATTATTAAGTGGGCCATTAACCAATGCCACTAATGATTTTTTTAAGAAACATAAATCTTCATTACTAAGTGAGGACGCAAAAAATCAATTACGTGATGTACTAAATACAGCTTATAAAGATATTGAGCATCCCCAACCTGCTAAAGCTATTGAGATGGAAAAAATTCTAGATACCTATTTTCATGCTAGAAAAATCATAAACAATACTCATGCTCATGGATATAAAATAGAACCAACACTGGGATCGTTAGCCGTTAATTATACGCCTATTGCATCATTAGCCGTTGAATATAATCCTATACAAGAACTACAAACAATATATCAAGATTTCCAAAACTCCTGGTTGCTCTCAATCTGGGTTGAAAAAGAAGAAGGGGATAGAAAAGTTCATGATTATCAGCTTGACCCTTTACTCGATAAATATTACCAAGAAATAGAAGATATAAAAATCGCATTACTAAATTTAAGCACTCTACAGACGATTTCAACACAAGACCGCATAGATAAAATTACCGAGATTTTAACGAACCACCCCATTTTACTTCATGCCCAAGAAAGAATTGATAATCTGAAAAAAGATATCGAAACCATTCAAAACAGATGGACAGAATCCTCTTCCACGGAAGAACGAAATACCATATATATGAATTTTGTAAATGGAAATAATTTTATTGAAGCATATGAAAAAGCTCTTGAAGCCTCACGCAAAATTGAACTCATCATGCCAACAATAGTTTCTAATGCTAAATCTAAACTTACAGAAGAAAAAAACTCAGAAACACCCGCAACGACTCCACATGCTAAGGTGTCGACTAGCCACCTGGCTATCTCCTTAAAACTAAGCAGACACAACTCAGAAGAGAAATACCCATTATCCCCTTTGGCTAATAACAACGAACCCATGACACCACCAACAAAAGCTGAACATGAGCAATTTGAGAAACTCTTTGGATATGAATTTTCACCAAAGCAAGGACCGTCTTTTACAACTACTGCTTCTGTGACGAATGCTTCAGAAGAACCATTAGAAACCAAAAAAGAAGTTGTACTGCCCCCACTTCGATTGAATCGTTTATTAAACCCTGCAATCAAACCGAATATACCCCCATCTGTAATTATAGATGAACCCAAGCAAACGACTCCTTCGACTCCTTCAAAAAAATCATAATTCGCGAATGCTGCGCTCTCCCGGACTTGATCCGGGATTGCGCAATCTGAGGCATCCACACGAATTTTTTATAACCCATTGTATTTAATTGCAACCCCCAGATACTTTGGTCGCCTTATCGAGCCGCGCGTCAGCAAGCGTCACGATACGTTAAGTCTCGTGACGCTTGCTGACGCGCGGCTCGGATAAAAACTAGCTATGCCCAGAAAAATTCGTGGGGATGCCTCAGTTCGCAATGACAGAGGTTAGTATTTATTGCACAAGGTGAGTTTTTAATACTATTAACATGGGATAAATGATAAAAATCCAGTAAAATACTCGTAAATAACCATTAAATTAGCTATTGCGAGATAAACCAGATGAAACCTTATCAGTGGATTTTATTCGATGTCGATGACACCTTATTCCACTTTGACTCCCATCGCGGACTACAATTAATGTGCTCTACGCTCAATATTCCTTTTACTACAGAGGATTATGAAGAGTATGAAATCATTAACAAAGCTCTCTGGATTGACTATCAAAATGGCCAGATTACTGCTGCAGAGATACGTTATAAACGTTTCGAAGCATGGGCAAACAAATTGCAAGCTTCACCCCACGAGTTAAATAATGCTTTTATGAAAGCGATGGCGGAGATATGCACCCCAATTGACGGTGCTATTAATTTATTAAATACACTAAAAAACAAAGTTTCACTGGGTATTATTACCAATGGATTTACGGAATTACAAAAAGCGCGCGTGGAACGCATGGGACTGCAGGATCATTTTGATGTGCTAGTCATTTCAGAACAAGTTGGTATTCCGAAACCGCATCCCGGTATTTTTGAACATGCACTTAATATGATGGGCAATCCAGCACGCGAAAAAGTTTTGATGGTCGGTGATAATCCGGACTCTGATATTATCGGGGGAATCAATGTTGGCATT
>Ga0206815_1003_pt1 | contig 93144 bp, 84 predicted proteins | sample Alteio_BWOrgCont_91_FD_152864 | JGI IMG/M metagenome (GOLD analysis project Ga0206815, IMG submission 152864) | Enriched cells from forest soil in Barre Woods Harvard Forest LTER site, Petersham, Massachusetts, United States -... | ecosystem: Environmental > Terrestrial > Soil > Temperate forest >...
GACGCTCAAAATAAAATGCTGGCAAGTCCAGAAGGAAAATAACATGTTAGAGAACTTATTTTTTGGCAAGCTAACGTTAGATGCGATTCCACTCCATACGCCTATTATTATGGGGGCGGGTATCTTTATGGCAGTTGTTGTATTGGCTGTCTTATTTGCTATTACGTATTTTCGTCAATGGTCATACCTTTGGCACGAATGGATCGCGAGTGTCGATCATAAAAAAATCGGCATCATGTATTTATTGTTATCATTTGTCATGCTGTTGCGTGGTTTCTCGGATGTGGTCTTAATGCGTTCGCAACAAGCCATTGCGGCGGGTAGTAATCTAGGTTATTTGCCACCGGAGCATTACGACCAAATTTTTTCTGCGCATGGCGTGATTATGATTTTCTTTGTTGCTATGCCCATGATGTTTGCGTTACTTAATATGGCATTGCCATTACAAATTGGCGCACGCGATGTTGCGTACCCTTATTTGAACTCGCTGAGTTTTTGGCTGACTTTTGTGGGTGCAATGTTATGTAATGTCTCATTAGTGATAGGTGACTTTGCTGCAGCAGGTTGGTTAGCCTATCCACCGTTATCTGAACTTTATTATAGTCCTACTGTCGGTGTGGATTATTATATTTGGTCTTTACAAATTGCCGGTGTGGGAACACTGCTAGCAGGTATTAACTTTATCGCCACTATTATCAAAATGCGTTGCAAGGGCATGACATTAATGAAAATGCCCGTGTTTGTTTGGTCAGCATTGTGTGCCATGATTTTAGTTGCGCTAGCATTCCCGATTTTAACAGTGACATTAGGCTTATTAGAGTTAGATCGTTTCTTCGGCATGCATTTCTTCACTGACTTTGCTGGCGGCAATGCGATGATGTATATCAACCTCATTTGGGCATGGGGTCATCCGGAAGTGTATATTCTTATTTTGCCGGCATTTGGTGTGTTTTCTGAAGTGGTGGCCACATTCAGCCAAAAGAAATTATTTGGCTATACCACAATGGTCTGGGCCATCATTATTATTACCTTTTTATCTTTTGTAGTCTGGTTGCATCACTTCTTCACGATGGGGGCGGGTGCTGATGTCAATGCGTTTTTTGGTGTCGCAACCATGATTATCGCTATTCCAACCGGGGTTAAAGTCTTTAACTGGTTGTTTACGATGTATAAAGGCCGAATTATTCTTGCTACGCCGATGTTATGGGTCACTGCATTTTTTACTACATTTGCAATTGGTGGTATGACTGGGGTGATGATGGCGATTCCGCCAGTTGATTTTGAAGTGCATAACAGTTTATTTCTGGTTGCGCATTTCCATAATGTTATTATTGGTGGCGTTTTATTTGGCTACTTTGCCGGTGTTATTTATTGGTTTCCGAAAGCATTCGGATTTCAATTAGATGAAAAATGGGGTAAAGCCGCATTTATTTTTTGGGTTGTTGGCTTTTACTTAGCTTTCATGCCGCTATATATTTTGGGTTTGAATGGATTCATGCGGCGTATGAACCACTATTCAAATCAATTGTATCAGCCTTATTTAATTGTCGCTGCTATTGGTGCGGCATGTATTTTCATTGGTATTGTGTTGCAAATTATTCAATTGGGAGTCAGTGTTAAAAATCGCAAAGCATTACGCGATCATACAGGTGATCCATGGAATGGACGCACGCTGGAATGGTCGGTTGCATCACCCGCGCCGGTCTATAATTTTGCTCACTTGCCGAAAGTAGAGGAGCTCGATCAATTTTGGCTAGACAAAGAACGGCGTTTATCCGAAGGTCATATCCATCCCAATGAGTTGCATTATCATGCAATCCATATGCCCAAAAATACGCCCGCAGGATTTATTATCGCGATGTTTGTTGGCGTACTAGGGTTTGCATTAATTTGGCATATGCTGATTCCCGGCGTGATCGGTTTCGTGGGAATGTTAGCAACATGGATTGCTAGAACGTTCTCAACCGATATTGATTATTATGTGGATGCAGAAACAGTAAAAGCAACAGAATTGGCTCACCTCAAGGAGATGGTCTAATGCATGCAGAAGCAATAGAAATACATGAACATCATGATATGGATTCAACGGATGTATTCGGGTTTTGGTTGTATATTATGACCGATTGCATTTTATTCGGTAGTTTATTTGCGACATTTATTGTTTTGAATTACCAAGGCATGTTGTCGTCGAAATTAAAAAACCATATCGATTTATCCACTGTATTAGTCGAAACGTTTTTTCTATTAGCTTCAAACTTCACGTATTGCTTAGCAATACTGGCGTTGTATAAAGAAAAAATACGCCATGTTCAAGCATGGTTAGGATTAACGTTTTTACTCGGCGCAAGCTTTGTGGCGATAGAAGTGAATGAGTTTATTCATCTAGCCAAAGAGGGTTTTGCATGGGATTTAAATGGCCAAGCATCTTCATTTTTCACGTTGGTTGGTACGCATGGATTTCACGTGAGCTGTGGATTGTTATGGATTTTAATCATGATTTTTCAATTACCCTTTATTAAGACGGCAAGCATTGCGCAGCGGCGCTTGACTTATTTAGGTTTGTTTTGGAATTTTCTGGATATCGTTTGGATTTTTGTTTTTACTGTCGTTTACCTTATGGGAGCCATGTAACATGGAACATCAACAACCGGATTATGGTACCGGACAGAAAAAATTAAGCATTTATTTAATTGGCCTGTTCAGTTGTACGGTGCTGACTTTAATTGCATTTGGTGTGGTAATGGCGGGTTCTTTTACGAAAGCTGAAATGTTCATTACTATTTTTACCGCAGCGATTATTCAATTTTTGGTGCAAGTGATATGCTTTTTACGTTTGAACACCCAAACTGAACAAGCCCGCATGAATATGCTATCTATTATTTTCACGCTAGTTATTCTTGTCTCCGTTATTGGCGGTTCATTATGGATTATGTGGAGTTTGAATGCGTATATGATGTCGTAATGTCGTTAGGCGTTGTTTCGTAATTCACCTCTCCCGCTTGCGGGAGAGGTCGGCGTGTGTTTTTTGCACGGCGGGTGAGGGTTTTGACGGTAGCACATTCTTAATTAGAACTTGTCGGCATTGAAGTTGGCATCCCAACCCGACTCCTGTTTTATATTTACCCGGGAAATGATACGGTATATTGTTGACAATCTATCGTAGGATGACCACTTTCAATCGGACATAATATTATATTCAAGGCACCTGAAGAACCCGTGACTCTAATTATGCTGCCTGTAGGGTTCCCAAGAAACTGACAATAACCATCAGAGTTCATCGTACAATCTATTCCTGGATTTGTTAGGCGATATCCTGGTGTTCTTAATTGAATACCTACAGGACCATAACCCCTAATTGTGGCAATAGAAAGGCCTGAGCCTGATACCTCTACCTTGAACCAAGGAGCAGCAAAACTATTGCTGCAGAGCGATAACAATATAATACCAACGCTAAAGAGATTTTTTTTCATAGCACAACCTTAATGTTAAAGAGTTATTTAATAAACCATAATTTTTGACATAACATTCCCTTGTTTTCACTACGGTCACGGATTTTCAACATCAACGCAACGGCCATCACAAAGCGAAGAGTGAAGCAATTGTAAAAAGGTCGTGCTCTTACTCAAGGTAGGTTGTACAAAGATACCCATTGAGTCTTTGCTATTATTCAACGTATAGGTCATTGCATACGTATCACCATCACTATTTCCCGCATAGAACACAACAGGTAAATTGCGTGACTTAGCAAGTTGTTGCAAGAATAATTGTTTACCATAACGATCGACAATGACTCTATCAACTGGTCTGATACTATCTCTCACAAAACGATCATCGTAAACGCCGGTGAAGCCATAATTAGTCGCGTTAAGCGTTCTGACTTTTGCACCATTGCCAGCGATAGGGCAATTACTATCAAATGTTTGTGGATCACTAGTCGTGTCTGCACAACCCGGCAATAATGTATACCCTAATGTATTGTTCAGACCGTTGGGCCCGCTGAAAAGATTAGCAAGATAATACGGGCTACTGCCTGAAACAAGATAGACAACAAAGCCTTTATCTTGCATACGCTGCATAATATCTAGCATACGTGTAAATGCATATTGTGTTGGCTTGACATCACCAAGATAAGCTTGCATGCCATCTCGCATTTGTTGCAATGTCATGCCGTTTTCAAACGTCGCAATTTGTGAAAATTTATCATAACCGCTGGGTGATAATGGGTTTGTTTCGGTTGGGCTCACGGGTTGAAACAGCTTACCTTCAACATAAGAGTCTTTCGACAAAATACTATTTGCTTGATCTACTATATTATTATCGCTATTAAACGCCGGGAATAAATAAGGATATTGTTTTAAATGATCCGCTCCCCAAATATGCCAAAGTGATTGCCCTGATCGCGTCTCGCCGCCCACATTTGGATTTGGAATATGCTCATCATACAGCGTACCATCCCAATCAAATGCCGTAATCCCATTGCCTTTGCCATTCACAGAATGCGCAGCAATAAATGCTTCTAATTGATTTAAGGTTTGGAGCTGCGTAGGATCACTACAATCCCAGTGCGGATAAAATTTGCAAACAGTAGAATCGGCAAATGCACTACTTGTAAATAACGCTAACACAGTCGTCGCCATAGCGAGATATTTTTTCATAGAAATCAACCCTCTGAATGTGAAATCCGATTGGCACCATATCGACATGATGCAAAAAATGCAATGTTTTTTATAGGTCATTGATAATTTGATGAAATGGAGAAACAGTGCCAGGCCTGGAACTGTTGGAATCCCAAACTTCAAGTTGCAGCTCGAGCCTTCAGAGCAACTTACAGCATCACGCATTTCCAATTCGATGGTTTGTCGGGCGGCAGCATAAACTTGCTGCACTCTGATGTTTTTGTTCGACATAAGCTCCGTAAAAGGCCGCCTCCACCGACCGCCGGGCCGCACCCCCATCGCGCCGCCCATAAAGCGACCAGCACGCCCAGCGCTCCTCTCCTCACCATGGGTATATATATCCCAAACGAAATCGAAACCAAGAGATAAGGAACGAAGACCATTAAAAGACGCAACTATATGATAAGAATTATTTTCATTAAAATTTGCTGCCCGCTCAGGTAAAACACCATCATCAACCACTGGATGCTATTGGTGGACACGCTGCGCTTTGTCCACCCTACGATTCTTAACGCTCCTTCACGTTTTTATGGAGGAGGGGGGGATTTACGATTCACGTAGATCCATCGCAACGGATTGTATATACTTTTATAAACATAAGTCATTCGATTGGCGTCAGCATTCTGCAAAGATCCATCCATGGAAACGCGCTCCAAAGGATGTTTTTATAACTGCTTGCGAGCTGTTGAATCAAATCATATCGTTAGACTGAAGCAAAAAAATAGGTGAGTCAAATCCTAATGAAATTTTTTCAAGCGTTACAAATAGTCATGACATTTCCAGAGTCCAGCGAAGCATACAAGGCAGCCTCTGCGGATTTAACAGGAAAAGAAATAGAAGAAGATAGTCGTCATTATCTTAATCTCTTATTCGGCGAAATAGAATTACCATTTAATATCTTAACTGCAGATGAAATTAAGAGCATACCTAATTTATTTCGGGATAATGCTGACAGCTCAGAGCATGATCGTCTCAGCCGAGTACTTGATAAAATGGTAGAAGCGCATCAATTAGATAGTAGTATTATCAATTATTTTAATGAATTACTTATAAGCAATTCTCAAAAAGCAAGCCTACCATTTTATATCACATTTAAAATAACAGCTATTTTATTGCATGTATATTGCAACCAAAAGGATGGGAGTGTATTCACCAATAACAATAAACAATTAATTGAGGCTGTACGCTTTTTCCTTTCTTCTAATGGTAAAATTTCAAAAAAAATTCCCGAAAAGTTGATTCATCCACTGATTTTTTTAAAAAAATATTTGTACCATGATGACCGTGCCGTTCGCCTACAAGCAAGACACTTGTGTGAAAGCTTACAAATTCCACTTAATCTAACGCAAATGTTAAATTTAAGTATGGATGGTGTAACAAATCCTCATAGCCAAATAGAGGATGTGATCATTGTCATAGGTGCAACAGGATCTGGTAAAAGTACTATTATTAATTATTTATCCGGTATCGATAATCAAATGATATATGATGAAACAACGGGTAATATTTTAGTAGAACCAAAAGCGGGGCAAAGCAATCAGAATCCAGCAAAAATCGGGCATGACTGTACTTCAAAAACATTGTATCCACAAATCATGGAAAATGAATTTGCTTTTGTCGATTGCCCGGGCTTTTATGATACTCGATTTGATGATCAGGGTATGTGCGCCGCATTGGGTGTGCCACTCGCTGTGCATCATGCGAAAAAAATACGGGCTGTCGTGGTTGTATTAGATTGGCAATCGACTGACCCCACATCCAGTTGTCGTGGCGCTGGCATTCGTGAATTAAGTCATACGCTATCTAATTTATTTGATGTCAGCGGTGACGCGAAGCTTCCTATTATATTTGCAATTTCAAAACCACCTATGCCTAATCGTCAAAAGTGTTTTGATGCTGATCGAATAAAAAAACAAGTCATTCATAGTCTCTCAGAGATTCTTAAATTGACTAAAGAAAATTCGTATCATCTTCAGGAAAAAGATGCGCAATTAAAAAATTTATTAACAGAATTTAATCATCTCAATATTTGCATCAGTGAATTAAGACAATATGATTTTTCACTTTCTTTAAAAACGAAAATTAGCGCATGGTTTATGGCTATCTATAATGGATCATCGCGATTAGATCCGCAGCAGGTTCAATTCATTATTCAAGATCGGGCTCAGCAATGGCGGGCTGCTGGATTAACAGAGTATTGTATAGATAAATTACGATCATCCTTGCAATTACTCTTGCCTCTTTATAACGTCGATGCTCGCAATCAAGCAATTAAAAGGCAAATTCAAGAATGGCAACTAGAATGCGAGCACTTACAAAGAGTAATGGATCCATTGCAAACCGCGATAGAAAATTTTCGTGCTGAAACCTGTATTTTATCACGCATAACGGCTAACCCGAATGCCCTGTTTGTTATTCGAGGTTATCAAGATACTGAAGAAAAAGATGATCATAAAATTCCATTGCTCAATTACTTAAGATTGCTACGGCAAAATCACATTGAAATGGATCGCAATCGATTCATGTTTAATCCATCAGATAGCACGTTTTGGAAAGTAAGAGATTGGGCTGAAAAATCAGCGCAAGAGTTTATTTCTCTATTCAGAGGATTAACCGATATTCCACTAGAAATATCGCATTTAAAGGACGAGATCAAGCGCCGTGAAACGGAAAAAGATTTTTATCAGCGTGAACTTGTTGGTTATTTGCAAGGTAAGAGCGGTGCACTAAAAGAAGAATTAGAAAATCTGATTACCAAAAAACAACAAGAAATTTCCTACTTACAACAAGAAACAGAGCAGCTCTTACAAGAGAAAGTCAAATTAGAGGCCGAAATTAACAACATAGAGACTGCCCCAGCTGTTGATTGCGATAGTCAAGTGAACCTTGATGAGCGATCTTGGCTAGGAAGTTCAATGTTAGGAAGATTGATAGGCATTCGTACTAAATGGGTGTTTGAATTTTCTCAAACAGTACCGATTCAAGCGGTTGAAATAAGTTGTGTTGTTAATAGCCAGTCAAAACTGGTGGTTAAAAATCCCGTCAATAGGGCTAGTTTTACAAATGATCAACTGGCATTACATACAGTTGAAAATTCGGATGTTAGCGTAGAAATGCCATTGGGCGATAATGTGAATGTAAAAATGATGTTGCCATCCGATAAGCTAAAATCAACCGGCTATTTTATGTTTGAAGCATGTGACCTAGAAAAAGGGATTTTTAAAGTAACTTATTTTTCAAATGTAGCAGAGCAGGGCTGCGCCAGTGTGCGTATATTCGCATTTCCAAAAGATATTCCTAGCTATCAAAGAAAATTAGCCCATTTAAAAATGCAGATTGAGTCCATTAATAAAAAAATTAATTCAAATGAACGTGAAATAAATTGGCTGAAGGATTTTATAGAGAATGATGATAAACATGTAAAATCGCAGCTCTCTATACAATCAGATTCTACAAATATTGTTCGTATTCGGGAATTAATTTTTAGATTAGGCTACACGAAAGAAAATTTTATTAGGCAATTTAATACGGATGAATTTAAAGAGATAGTGGGTTCGCTAGTAAAAGCGATAGATTGGGATAATCAAAATAACGCCAAAACACCCTCTTATCTAAAAATGATTTCTAATCTGATGCAAGAAAGTGATATCGCAATCGCGTGTTTTAATAGGTTAAAAGACATTCTTCAAGAAAATAAATTTAATTTGAAAACCTTATGTGAAGTCATTTCACTGTTGAATTTAAACAAATTTGACATGATTGCTGAGTTTCTAAAATCATATCATCCTATTTCAGTCCAAGCTTTAGCAGATGAGATGCCGAGGCACGTTGATGAAAATAGCCATTTTCAAATAGCATTACAAACAAAAATTCAACAAAAACTTGCGCAATACGCTGGCGCTTTTATTAAGTTATGCGGCGAATTGGAGCGGCCTGCTATTCCAGTACCTGTATTGAGTCAGAAGGCAGCCTCATCTTCTTCTGCTCCTCCTATAAGCAAATCTCTATCCTTATTTGCTGTACCGGCTGCTTCTTTAGAGGTTGAGGAAGAGGATGATTATGTAATGGTGAATAATATACACGCGTAGCATCTGAGTTTTAGGTGTTTCTGGTGCGCCCGCGCTGTCATCCCCGCATGCTTTTAGCGGGGACCCATGGAGATACCCACGGAAGATCAGGTTGATAAGGCAGCCGCATAAATGGAATCTTTAAAATCGAAGTAAATACAGTCTTTACCTTGCGGTTCTGTAGTTTTGAAGAAGAATAAATGTTTTATTACTCCATTACCTTTTTGAATCGCTTCCTCAGCTGAGTCTGCTATTATTGTTCCTAATGCAAAACGCCAGTCATTATCTGTATCAAAACGATGAGGAGGCATAAACACTTCCCACCTTTTATCCCCATGCTCTTTTGCTGTTAGAAACTCAAACTGACTTAAAGCAGCAACTGTAGGGCATATGGGTGGTTTTGCATAAGCGGTTGTCATTAAGCTCATCATAGCTAGTGCAGAAGCAGCAGCTCGGAAAATTTTCATTTTTTAATTCCTTAAAATTAATTGCAACAATATAAACCATATCCAAAAAAGTGTAAACACTCATAAATTAGACCGGTATTGCAAATTGACTAAATTCAGATAAACTGCGGCAGTAAGCGTGGGCACGCGAAACGCGCCAGAAACACCTAACACTCAAACGCTACGGGTATATAAGTTATGTCATTCCCGCATGCTTGTAGCGGGAATCTATTGTTCCGTTACACGAAGCAGAGCCCGAGAATACTGACACAGGGATTCCCGCTACAAGCATGCGGGAATGACAAGAAAACTTACACCATGCTATTTCTCGGGGTTTTCAATGCGATTGCCATGGGTATGATGAGGTGCCATTGAAATGAATTTATTACCATCTGATTACTTAAAAAATAACGATTATTTTATCAGTAATATTAAAGAAATATACCTAGAGACAGGCGACCAATGGTTACGTGATATTCCTGTTAAAATAAATGAATTAGGGCTTGAGTGGGATTTTGAAATTACACGCGTGATGCCACATTTAAGTTATAGTTTTGTTGCGTTAGTCAAATATCAAGGTGATGATGCCATCATAAAAATGGCGCCATCTGACCAATGTCTTGAGCAAGAGATTCAATGTTTGTCAGGGTTTCAAAAAGATTCACCTACTATTTTTCACTTTGATAAAAGAAATAATGCTGCGCTGATGGAATATATTCATCCTGGTGATTCTCTTAAAAAGTTAGTAAGAGCTGGCTATGATGATCAGGCAACAAGAATTATTTGTAACATTATTCGTGAATTGCGTTTTCAAAATAAGATAAATTACCCGTTTAAACATTTATCGGAACTCGCGAAAGATTTGAATATTTTAATAGGTCATTTTGATAAGAAGTTATTGGATAAAGCTATCTATCTTTTTCAAGAGCTGACCCAGGATCGATCTCAGGATATTTTACTTCATGGCGATTTACACCACGACAATATTTTATCTTCGGGTAATGATTGGAAAATCATCGATCCGCATGGTTATATAGGCGATCCTGTGGCTGAAGTGGGTGCAATGATTCGCAATCCATACGATTGTTTTCCTGATAATATGTCGTTAAAAAAAATTCTAGCGAGGCGTTTATCGATATTAAATGATGAATTGTCCTATGGTAGTGAACATATTAACGCTTGGTGTTATTGCATTAGTGTATTATCTGTCGCCTGGACATATGAAGGTTTTAAAATAGTGAATGACAGTGATATTGAATTGATTACTACGTTAAATAATGTTTGTTTTAGGTAAATAGGATGGCATACTCAGCCAGCCTAACAGCCGCTAGGAATTGGTAGTCAATAATTGAGTAAATTCAGCTTTAGTAAGCGGTTTGCTAAATAGATATCCTTGTATCATTTCGCATTGATTTTCTTTCAATTTTTCTAGTTGTTCTTTTGTTTCAACACCTTCAGCAATAATGGTTAAATTTAATTTTTTTGCCAAGTTAATAATCATGGATAAAATTTCTATGATGTTTGGATTAACCGTTATATCTTGGATGAATGACTTATCAATTTTCAATGTATTTATTGGGAATTCTCGCAGATAGCTTAATGAAGAATACCCTGTACCAAAATCATCTATAGACAATTGAGCGCCAAGGTTTCGTAAGGCTTGCAATTGCATAATATTAGATTCTCTATTTTTCATAATCGCACTTTCTGTCATTTCTAATTCCAAGCAATTTGCTGGAATTTGTGTTTCAACTAAAACCTCTGTAATTAATTCTATTAGTCGAGGATGATTAAATTGATTGACTGATAGATTGACAGCCATATGAAGATTTTTATGACCCTGAAGATGCCATTCTTTTAATTGCTGACATGCGGTTCGTAGTACCCAGTTTCCAATGGGAATAATAAATCCTAAGTCTTCGCACAAGGAAATAAACTGTATGGGTTCTAACAAACCTAACGTAGGATGTTGCCAGCGTAGTAAAGCTTCTGCGCCAATAATTTTCCCCGTATCTGCTAGAATAATAGGTTGATAATAGATAAGAAACTGATTTTTTTCTATGGCATTTTGTAATTCACTATCTGATATGAATATTCCATTTGCTGCAAGGCATTTTTTCTTATTATGATTTGCATATAATTGAAAGGATTCCCGTACCGCTTCATGTAAAAAATTAATATCCCAGGGTTTAGATAGAAATTTAAAAATAAAACCTTGGTTAACAGCATCTTTAATTTCTTTAAAATCAGTAGAGGCACTAGAGACAAGGCGAATGGTGTCTGGGTAAGATTTTTTGACTTCCGCAAGTAATTCGACTCCTGACATAATCGGCATTTTTAAATCGATTATGATCACATGCACAACTGATTGCGATAATACCTTCAAAGCTTCGTGGCCATTATTCGAAGTGATTATTTGATAATCGCAACCAGTAAAAATTTTTTCTAGTGCATGTAAAGAAACTGGCTCATCATCCACTAGTAAGACTACTTTCTGCATGGCCTCTCCTTCGCAATGGCTTTTTTTGTAAATTTTTCTATGGAATACCTCTCACCATTACGCCTCCCTGGATACGCTTATAAATTGTTGGCGTACACATTGTAAGTATAGTTGATTTTGGCGGAATAGTAGGGGATATTAATTGATTGTAAATCATGTTGTTAGCGGTGTTTTCTGTTGCAACAGAATAGCTTGATGAATTATAATGCATTGATTTTTAATGTAATCGCAGTTTTTTGACGGGTATAGTCGAATTGTAAACAGCCCCTAGTACAGGGTTAACTGCTTAAAGGAATAAACCAGATGCGGATTCTGCTCGCAACCTTTGCCAATCGGCATTCAAGTAACATGGGGGTCGGGCGACATTACAATAAAATTGCAGATATTCTTGAAAAACAAGGCCATGAGCTCATTTTTTTTCATCACCCGAATCCTTTCAAAGTGGAACGCACAACATTAAAACACACTATTATTCCCATGTTTGCTGGATGTTTTTCTAATGCGTTTGGCAAAATATTTGAGGAATTAAAACCGGATGCTGTTCATATACAATCTGAAGTCGGAATAGGGCTCGCAGCCAGGCATTATTGTAACCAGCATCAAATACCTTATTCAAGTGCATACCATACCAACTGGGATATAGGTATGAAACATTGGGCTCATCTGCCTGCTGCTCTCGTTTGGCAATACTTGCGTTGGTATTATAAGCCAGCGAGTGTTATTCATGCATCGACGTATCTTGCGAAAAATCTTTTGCAGGAGAAGGGCATTAACAATCGAATCGAGATATTTCCATTGGGTGTTGATTTAGGTGAATTTTATTATGATCCAGACCCGTCGCTTTTTACTGGATTGCCACGACCATTTTTTATGACAATGTCACGCGTTGCAAAAGAAAAAAATATAGAAAGTTTTTTAAAATTAGATTTACCAGGCACGAAATTTGTCATTGGTGACGGCCCCCAAAAAAAATTTTTAGCCAATAAATATGCTAATAAAGCCGTATTTTTACCCTATCAAAACATACGAAAAATTCTCAGCATGGGTGATGTGTTTGTCTTCCCTTCGCGCTTTGATACGTTTGGTTTAACCAATTTGGAAGCGCTTGCCTGTGGGTTACCGATAGCCGCTTATCCTGTTATGGGTCCTGTTGAGATTATTGAGCCTGGCATAACTGGGTATGTTTCTGATAATTTAACTGAAGCCGCTCTTGCATGCTTATCATTAAAAAAAGCAGATTGTATATCGAGCGTATCGCGATTCTCGTGGGTTAATACCGCTGAAGAATTCTTAAAGCATCAAATTCTTTTAAACTAAGCAATATGGAAAACCAGCTTGGAAAATATTTTAAATTCTATTAATAATGATGCGCCAGTGAAAGATGAATTAGATGTAAAAAATCTAAAAGTGATTGGCGAAATACCGAAAGATTTAACCGGAATTTACATGCGTAACGGCCCCAATCCGGTTTTTCCCGCCAACCCTTATCACTTTACGTTTGATGGTGATGGCATGGTTCATGCTATTTATTTGGCGGAAGGTAAGGCACATTATCGAAATCGGTATATTGACACAAAAGGGTTAGCCAGAGAACGTCGAGCCGGGAAAGCGCTTTACAGTAGTATCACCAATCCAAGGCCCATGGATCCTGAATGGGCAATGCCGGAAGATGGACCTGTTGCCAGAAAAAACAGTGCTTCCATGAATGTGATACCCCATGCGGGAAAATTTTTAGCCTTATTTGAAGGACATCCACCCTATGAAATAACAGAGCAACTACAAACCGTAGGGGAGTGGACGCCGTACGATTCACAGCATAGTTTCTCTACGTCTGCTCACACTAGGCGAGATCCAGTGAGTGGTGGGTTGTGGTTTATTCATTATGGGGTCTTATCACCTTCTCTCACTATTTATTGTGTCAATAATCAAGGTGCTATTGCAAAAAAATGGCAGGTCAATAAATCTTACAGCTCCATGGTGCATGATTTTGCACTAACAAAAAATTATATTATTATTTTTGATTGCCCGGTTGTGTTTGACGTGAAGCGCTCGTTGTCAGGCCAATCCATGATTGATTGGCAACCTGAGCTTGGCACACGTATAGGTATTATTTCTCGTGATGGCAAAGAAACTCGTTGGTTCATAACAGAACCATTTTTTGTTTTTCATTTTGCAAATGCTTACGAAAATGCGCATGAAATAGTAATTGATTATGTGCGGCATGAGCATGGAGATTTTTTCTCTAGTAATGTTAACGCTACTAAACCCGTTTCCAATTTATATCGCACTATAGTCGATTTACATTTTGGAACAGTGAAACATATTTCATTAGATGAAAAAATCGTAGAATTCCCTAGTATTTGTGAAAATTATAATACACAACCACATCAATATATTTATGCCGAGATGAATAACGGTGAGACCAATGCAATCATAAAATGGGATGTCAACAAGCAAAATTCATATCAATATGTATTTGAGAAATCCACCCAGTTAAGTGAAGCTATTTTTGCTCCCTGTGCAAATGCAGCAGTCGAAGATCAGGGCTATCTCTTGTTGTTTGTTTATAATAATATTTCCATGCAAAGTGAATTTGTTATTTTAGCAGCAAATGATTTTCATCATCCGCCGTTAGCGCGTATTCAAATGCCGCGTCGCATTCCTAGAGGTTTTCATGGATCTTGGACATCTGGCGCCTGGGAATGGTAAATAAATTATTGAATAAATGCTCTTCAAGATACGGTAGGTGCAGTTTGAAACCCGTCCAAACAATATGCCAATCTGGTCTAATTACAATATAGTTAGCAGGATAGAATTCACCTATAGATAATGTTTTAAATGGCAGGCCATAGGCGGCAAATTTTTTCTTTGCGGCTTCTAAAAGAGTTTCTTCTTTTTTACCACAGATAATGAGTGTCCAATGAGTAGGGGAGAGTGCACTATAAATAGAGGTTTGCTCCTCTATCCAGCAGTGCGGTAAAAAATAACCCGGTGCCAATGTCGGTATATAAGTAGCCGTATTCATTGTAGGGTTAGGCTGATCTTTTTGTATGAGTGTCAATGGCGAATCGAAATAAGCATAACCCATTGTTGCCCCCAATGAATGATTGATCTGACTGGCAAGATTCACTAACGCATCTCGGAAGCCGTCAGGATCTTTGCTTGGGTCATGTTTTTTTCGCAACGTTACTAGCTCATCTGCATTTTTATGCGCGATTAAAAGATTATGTAAACAAACAGGTCGACGTTCTTTTTCATACGTTTCAAGCAGCAGAGGTGAAGCTTCATGGCGAATCACAGCAGCTAACTTCCAGCCTAAGTTAACGACATCGCCTAAGCCTGTATTTAATCCAAATGCACCAATGGGTGCAAATGCATGCGCGCTGTCACCTACTAAAAATATTCGATTTTCTTTGGAAAAATGTGAGGCGAGTTGGATATGCATATTCCAGAAATGTGCTTGAATGATTGTTTTATTAAATTGAAACCCTACCATTTCGTCCAAGATAGCGTGCAAGTTCACATCTTCTATTTTATCTGCTGTTTCATTACCTCGAATCTGCGCATGCCAGAGCCCGCGTGCTAAATCAACAATACCTATGCCACCGGGTCTTGCGCTTTCTAATACATAATATAAAACACCTTTCTCTACGGTGATTAACTTTTTCAATTCTTGGGATGCAAACATAACATGAATAACACGCTGAGGTGGGGACAGTGTGTCAAATGCAATACCCGCTTTTTCACGAGTGAAACTATTCGCTCCATCACACGCTATTAAATAACGTGAATGAAACGTTTCCAATTGATTTATATTATTTTTAACAGTAATTTGTACTCTGTTAGAATCAAGCGATACGTCTTCTACGGCCTGATTTTTTAAAAAAGTAACAGTGGGTAAACTTTGCAATCGGGTTCGCAGCGTTTCTTCTGTTAGCCATAGTGGTATTTGTATCATGCGCTCTGGCGATAGTTGATTATTCAGTTGTTCATTGGGGCGACTAACCGCGTAAGTTTTTCCATTGAGTAGAGAACACCATACTTGTTGTAACGGAAAATCATATGGCAATAATTGTTTAGCCTTAAGACTAGACGCTATTTGCCAACGTGAAAAAAATTCCATCGATCTTGCATTAATAAATTGTGCGCGCGGTGATAACAAAGGAGCTTCATGTTTTTCAAGAATAAGAGTCTTCACATTATTCAGACCCAACTCTATACCTAGGGCGACACCTGTTGGACCGCCACCGATAATAATGACATCGTATATTTTCATATAAACTACTATTTAATTAAGTTAATGGTTGATTTTTTTAGCATTACTTTATATTATCAATACTTTCAGGGACTTTGAAAAGAGGGAACTACTATGTTTAAACGTTTATTAATCAGTACTATCATTTCTGGTGTTATTATCACAAGCGGTTCAGCTTTTGCTGCACATCATAAAAGAGTAGTATCATATAAAGACGAAATGCAACCTATTGTACAAATGTCTGCTCCAATGTTCCAACCTTACGTCGGTTTAAATTACGTTTATCTCAATAGCAACTATAAAAGTTCAGCGACCGACACTGTTGGTTCGACGACTACTACATTTAATCCTAGTAGAACAGCGCCGAATAATTTTAGCGGTGGAAGTATGGATGCAGGTTTTAAGTGGGGTCAATATATAGGGATGGAATTTGGTTATTTCCAAACAGGATCTCAATCAAAAACCACGAAGACCGGCTCTGTCACAACAGCTATCTCTGAGCTACATAAAGGCTTGTATACAGATTTTATGGGCTATTTGCCAATTCAGCAGTTTGATCTTATCGGTGTTGTAGGTGCTGCGACGAACTCATTAGGTAACTCAACCATTACATTTGGTACAACAACAGCAACCATTCGTACAGATGATGCCGTTGTTCCAAGACTTGGTTTGGGCGCAGATTACCACTTCAATAAAAATATTGGCGCGCGTGTAATAGGTAGATATAGCTTTACGCAAAGCAGCTATGTCAACCATAATTTTATTCTTGACGCCGGCTTATTTTATACTTTCTGTTAACAAATAAAAGGGGTTGACTATGATAGTAGATGAACGAGATAACGGCAGCTTTGGGGAGATTATTCACAACGCATCACCCGTTGATCAAAAGCAAGGGATTGGAGCTACCTCTGGCTGTTGTTGTTGCTGTTCTGCTTCTTCTGTCGCTGAGTCAGATGAAGAGTAAAAAAGAGTACTAGGATAAAGACGCTATGAGTTTCATTGTTAAACCTTTTGTGATTTACAATATAGCGTCTTATTCTTACTGTTACTCGAGCCATACTTCAGCAAAGATTACTAACGACAATTTACTGCAACTCTTGCAGCATCTTTTGCAAAAAAATACACATGAACTACAGAAACAAGAATTTGAACAATTGGCAATGCAATACCACTTACAAAGTGATGTCGTGTTGCGATTTCTTGTTGAAGATTTACGTGTATTGTCTTTAAAAAACGAAGATAGATTCCAATATCTTTATATTATGTCGGATAATTCTTACGTCCAAGATGCTTTATGCGATGAATTCTCGAGACATTATGGGTTGACAGTGATTCCCCAAATGGATTTTTCGCCAATCACCACCGAAAAATCATTGATTGTTTTTTTTAATCAAGAATACAAAGAACACGAATTTAAAAAACTGTATGATTTGTCGCATTCTCCAGATAGTTATTTTGTGACAAGTTTTTTGGCCGATAAGTATTTAGTCATTGATAATATTTATAATAAAAATAAAGGCGCACCGTGCCATTTTTGCGGTACTGAACAATTGCGCACAACAGCAGTAACATCGCCCGATATTACCCATTTCGGCTGGTTGGTTTTTTATCGGCAACTCTTAAAAGGCGGTTTCACCTCTTTCCCTTCTGCACCCTTGACGATGTTAAATAAGGCTTTGGTGACTTATTCGTTAGGTAAATTTATCAAGCAATTTATTGATCCTTTTAGCTATGAGTTATATCAGGATCACATTAACGAATTTTGGCATGTCAATTTAGATAAAAATAAAATTGAAAAAGAACCCGCAATGCATTGGCATTTATGTGAATGTCTACATAATTTTTAAGAGCGCGATTGGATGAACAAAAAGCAGAATGTGAATTTTTATAATGTCAATAAGCATGTTGATTTAAAAGTGAAACAAGATATTTTACGTTTTCATAATAAAGGCAATATTCTTATTGATAATCAATTCGTTCCTTCGCTTTGTTTTCCGCCATTACCAATAACGGTATTACAAGATTTAGAAGGCCATGATACAGAGATAAGTCCTTTTCATCATGAATCGATTCCCTGCACATCAACACAAAACATTTCAATACGGCGTAATCGTTCAGCGAGTGAGTTTGCAGCAACAAAAATTGATTTTTCAATTTTACAAACATTACTGAATGAATCATTTGCTGCTGACGATGCATTGCGTCGTCCTTATCCCTCCGGCGGAGCACTTTATACAATTGAAGTGTTATGTTGTATCTTTAACGAAAAACTACATGAATCGCCAGTCAGTGGCATTTATCATTACAGGTCTAATTTAAAAAAATTGCAGTTATTGCGTGAAACGCCGTCTGAAGAAATTATTCAACGTGTTTTACATGCTGAACCAGAAAAAAGTCGTGAAGCTAATTTCATTTTTATTTATATGATCAATCTACCTAAAGCCATTGTTAAATATCGTTATCGAGGTTATCGATTAGCGTGGATGGAAGTGGGTGCTATGTTCATGCAAGCAGATTTAGTTGCTAAAGAGTTAGGCTTAAAAAATAGATTAAGTAGTAGTTTTAATGATTTTGAGATAACTAAGTTTGCGCAACTAGATTCTCATTCTTTTATACCCGCTGTTGTGCAGTTATTTGGAACATAGTGTTATATGGAAGATACTTTTAACCACCTTACATATTATTATCCTCATACATTTCAACAAATGCGTGGTTTTCCTGCCTACTGTCCCGTGACCAATTACATGCAAAGTTTAGCTTCGTCAGGAATCGGGGGAGGCTTTGGCCCCCGCGGTGTGCAAGCGGCTTATGGGGAATTCATTGAGCGTAGTCACTTTTATCTAAGTATTCCCGCAGACATTAAAGACGAATTTCGTCAACACAATCACGAGACTTTCACTCAATCGTTGTGTCACATGATAAATCAATTAAAAGAGACAGACAGCGATCCTTCAACGCATCAATTTAATTTAACCAAAGTAAAAAATGTTTTTAATGATGAAGTAGCGTACTTACCTACGGTGCTATTTACCTTGGCTTTCTTTGATAGTGCAGACAGAAAATTTATTCCTTTTATGGATAGTTGTGGTGCGGCTGTACATATTTCTTTTGAAAAAGCGCGCGACAGTTCACTGTTAGAATTTATTGAACGACAAGCATTAGTGGCATCGTGGATGACTCGTCAGTATAAACACAAAATTGATGCAGACGTGCTGTTAAAAATTCCGCATTACTCCCGTTTGGCAGAGCAATTACTCAATAGTGGCGAAGTTCATGTTTTTGATCTTTCCGTGGGTCTGCCAGGGTTTGTTATCATGGTGTTATATTTTTCGCATTCAATAGAAGATTCGGTTCAATATTCGATTGGAATTTCAGCGGGTTTTTCGCCACTTGAAGCGCTGACGAAAGCATTGAATGAACTCTGGTTGGATTATAGCTTTCTTTATACATCATTCGCTGTTTGGGGGAAGGTCGAAAAAGTTCCTGACGGGAAAAAATATACTATTCGACATCTAGAGGATAATAACGTAGAAAAAACTAAAAAAATTATGTCATATGATTTAACAGCTGCTTCTGATATGACAGCAGAAGATTTTCTTAAATTACCTAAAATAACAACCTCTGACGCATTAGCAAGTATTCGAACTATTTCAGATCAAGTATTTTTATATCATAAAAATGATCCTCGTGGTGATTATCATTATACAAAAATTATAAGCCCTGATTTTTTCTTGCATATGTCAGTGAGTGACAAGCTCAATATAGATAATCTTTATTTTAAAAAATTAGGTTATGATCCGAATAATCTGTATCGTCACGTGATTCCCTTCCCATAAAAAAGGAGCTTTGGTGTGGCCACTATCAAACAAATTACATCTCTTTATCCGCATTCAAATATCATTGTTGCTGATATCAGCAGTTTTTTTACGTCACCTTATAAAGCGGCCATTGATATGGCAACACAGATCGATGAAGATGCTTTAAATACAATTAACCAAATGATTAAAGCGCCCTGGGTAACAAAGCAATACAATTATCAAACAGATTACTGGGTAGATATAGAATCCATTGGAAATATAACAGCAATTAAAACCAAAGAATTAGTGGCTTTTTTAAGCGCTAAAATAACAGAAAATACGTTATTAGTTGTTAATTTGAATCATTCTGCATTAGATGACGATAATGCATTATTTTTTGAATTCTTGCGTCGCTATTTGCCTAATTTAACTATTCATTTTAATAGCACAGAAAACCAAGAAAATAGCCCTAGTTATTATTTAATTCATCAAGAACAAAAAAATCTATCTTATTTAATAGATGATGTTTTGGTTCTCAATAACAAGTTAATTTTTATTGAGGTACGTGATAGCAGCGCAAAACAGTATTATCAAAATAAGTTATCTGCATTTGTTACCAACAATAATGCGGTTTTACCAGAAGAGATCATCCAGCATGCTTGGTCAGCCGCCTATGTAGGTGCGATCCATTTAGCAACTCGCCTACTGAAACAGTATTATAATGAAAGCAAAAACATGGCTTATCTCGCACATCTGCAATATATACGCCTAGTTTCTGGCTATTTTCATGATGTGGTCAATGAGCCCTATGAGGATTTCACCGGCGATCCATTGCTATTGAATAGGCTTTTTTATGCAAAAGCTTATTGCGCCGTTTTGACTAATAATATAGAAGTTGCTGGCATTTATTTCCAAAAAATGGGCATGCATGCCGATAAATCGCTTTCTGATTTGCAGTCTTTGTATCATGCGAATATTTATGCTTTATACCAACATCGATTAGGAAATCTCCAAACAGCGTCTGATCTTGAGCACAGAATTGAAAGTCAGTTAGATAGCGATAATGAAATTCATACGCAAATTCGTTATATCAACTCCCTTAATCTGGCGAGATTGTATCGTTTTATGGGTGATGTTGAAAAAGCAAGATATTACTTTGACTTAGCCTATCAAAGTATTAACGGCGTCATGTTAGAAGCTGATTATGTTTATAGAAATGTGAATTATGCTTCTCTTTATGAAAAAACAGGCGATATTAAGAATGCCTTTCATTGTTGGTTAAGAGCCACATTGCATTGGATGGCTATGCGTTATCCTGAATCGCTAGGATGGCGAATCAGCAGGGCTATTTTAAGAAAGGAAATGCATCCTGGTAAGGCTTTACCCTTAGATGAAGTTAGTAATGTATTTTATAAAAATTTACATGCATTAGCAGAACGGTTAAATCTTGATTTTGAAGAGCGCGATGTTGATGTTGATCTTTATATCAAACAGGTAAAATATTTTGATGGAAACTTTGAGCAAGCTCAATATTACGGAAAAGATAATCAGGTAGGATTCATCGGTGCTGTTTCCTCGTTGACTGATGAGTGGTGTTATCACCAACCTCGCGAGCTTAAACAACTTGTTTTAAAGTGTCTTGCCGCTCTACATTGTTTACCCGATGTAAAACACTGCAACACACTTGTTATTGATACGGATCATGATACAGAGATGCCTATCATGTTCCATCAAGCTATTAAGCGTTGTATTTTTCTGAATATTCCTACACTAAATTGGGATGAAACAGTAATCGATATAGCAAAATATAAAGAAGAATTACTAAAAGGTGTCATGATAAAGCTCTCGCCATCCCAAGCTTCTTTGACAACCGAAGATCAACAACAGCGTGTAGTCTATAAACGGTATAAACAAAATATATTGATACAGCCTGAAGTATCTACCTTATTGAAAGATATGAAAAAACATACTTACATAGATGCTGTTAAACAATTCACATCAAAGATTTTACAGGATTTGGAGCGAGAAAAAATAATCTATTTCGATTTTGACCCGGAAAAAATGCCTGATTTCGTATAACAACGGTGTCCGCACACTGGAAGGGCACTGTGTGACTACTATTTTTAAAATTGAAGCTACATTTCACTTCTGTGTTCAGATCGTCGTCCTGAAAAACCTTACGCTCACTATTTTTTAACGAAGCCAATGTGCTATCACGTAAGGTTTATTCAGGATCCATGAGCGGAGAGTATAACGTTCAAGATAATCTACTATTAATACTGAGCTGTTAGAAATCAAAAGAAGAAAAATCATGCCGACCATCTATACTTACATTATGTCGAACAAAAGAGAATAAGAGTGTGGCCTGACACTCTTATTCTTTATCGATTGCCAAGAATTACATGACGTTGGCGTGAGGCTTTTGTTGCAACACTTGACTACTACGCAATTCAAGATATCGATAAGTTGTAGAGATTGCATGATTTAAACGTCTCATAAAAGAACCGTTGTGATCTATATTAGATAGGTTAAATCTCATTTGAGATAAATAATCCAACGTTTCTTCAATGGATTTTTCTTTGATTTGTTCAACTAAAGATTTAGCTTCACTAATATGGTGCCTACCCCAGTGCCCCTTCCAAAAGCAATTTGAATGATAGTCTTTAAAAAGCTTGGTAATGTTTTGATGGAAAGTTTTATCATCTTGGCATTGAGTTGATAATAGATCATGATAAGAATAGGGGGGATTTAATAGATTCATAGGCTTTCCACTATTCAAGCTATACTCGTAAATCCGTTGATTCAACTCTATAACATTATTGCGATTAGTTTTTAGCGTACAGTGACTTGGATTTTCTTGAGCTATTTTATTCTTATCATCCAAAATTAATATTGATGAAAAAAGAAAAACCCAAGTAGGGTTAGGCGCTTTGTATTGGGTTTTTAGATAGTTTATATAACTGTCTACTGCCGCCTGTGAGTCAAGCAATATTAGATTAGAATAATTCAAACCTACATAACGGTCTATGTAGTAAGATCCGTTAAAAGTACTAGAATAGAGCCTAGGGCCTACTGCTGAAGAAGATGATCTAACACCAGCAAACGCATAATATTTTCTCACTGAAGACATAGGTTACCTCGTGTGTAATTAAATTTTATTTATGAATGTCGACATAGATAGTACACAATAAGCGCTGACAATATGATGACAGAATCATTACAATTTTGCAGGGGTGAGTAACAGAGTAAGCGTATGGAGAACTGCTTTTCTCCATATGCTTACGTTTCCGCTCATAGATCCTGAATAAACATTCCGCCTCAGAAGAATTGTTTCGCTAAAAAATGTGGGCGGAATATTTTTCAGGACGACGAAGCGGGTGGGTTTATTACGTAGTTTTAATGGGAACTGACACTCTTATTCTTTAACAACGGTGTCCGCATCATTTACTAATATAGCAAGTATAGCAGTTTTTCGAAGAATAAAAGTGTCAGTCCTTTTATTCCTCTTATTTCTATTTTGTAATTTACTGATATATATTGTAATTCCTCCCATCTTAAGCACTTTTCAAGTGCATGGTATATACTTATTTAAGAATCGCTTAAACCCCAGGAGGTTGATATGTCAAACAGTGCGCGAAAAACGATAGATAAACTATCTAGTGAAGAGCTAAGCGATAGTATAAATTCAGCATTTAATATTATCGAGACAAAAAAAAATGCGTTACAGGATAATGAAAAAAGTATCATTGATACTTTTGTGCAAAGCTGCCGCACGCAAGTAAAAAACAATAAAGACAATAAAAAAGACGCCATAGCAGCCATAATGGGAAATATTCGTGCAATAAGAGACGAGGTGACTGCCAAAATAATAGATAATAATACTTCTTCATCTAAATCCAAACAGGCTGGATTGGTTATTAGAGATCAGTTACACGAATTACTAACTTATTATGGAGAAGGATATCGACGACTGCAAAGTCAAAAACAGGCATCGGAAATGCAGAAATTGCCTGTGCCTGAGAAGTTAGAAAAGGCTATGACAAAGGTGCTGAATCAATGTATGTTCGCTGATGGAGAGACAACCAAGGCGATTGCACTCCATCTCAATAATATCAGAAAATACTATAGGGAAGGTTCGCAAAATGAATTAACTCATGAAATTAATAGCTTAAAACAGTATGTTGAATTATGTACGCCGGGTCTTAAATTTAATGCGGCAGGTGCTAAAGAGGGGATGAAAAACGTGGTTGCAGATTTAGAAAAAGAACTCAGTCTTACATTACAACACAAACCACCAACACCGATGTAATTGGCGGAACGTTTACTTAACGTGTATAAGTTTAATCTTGATCTGTAAATCTCCCCACTTCATCGTCCTGAAAAACCTTACGCGCACTATTTTTTAACGAAGCCAATGCGCTATCACGTAAGGTTTATTCAGGATCCATGAGCGGAGAATATAACGTTCAAGATAATCTACTATTAATACTGAGCTGTTAGAAATCAAAAGAAGGAGTTAAATATTGTCAATTCCATTTATTCCTTACTTCAATTAAAACCTTATCAAAATCACTCACTTTAATTTTACCCATGCGAGGATATTCTAAATTAATGATAAGGAATATAGTGACAGAAGTTATCAATACGTAGCTAAATATATAAAGATTGGTGTCTGCCTTTTTCTCTGCTGTACTATAACCAGATAAGAAAGAGCCTAACGTAGCCAGTGCTAATAACAAACAAAAAATAACGAGCGGCGGATGAACTCTTGTCATTTGATAACCGCCATCCGCAGCATCAAACATGGCATATACGCCGGGAATTACAAGAGAGGTCACGGTATCGTTATGCGTGGCTTCAGTGGCGGCGATAACTTGACTCCACAACATCCGCTTAATGTTATCTGAATTTTTTAGTTGATCGCTAAGAGATGGTCCACCGATGGCAACGAGTTTATAAACTAACAAACGTGAATCCAGATAATGTTTGAAAGTATCTCGTAAATCAGCTTGAGTGCGTGTTGTTAATAGATTAATCCCCAAGTACGCTGTTTGATATGCGTTGGCTTCGTCTATAATATGAATTTTTCTTGTTTGAAACCTATCGTAGGCACCTGAGAACGTGAAGGCAATCAGTAATCCTAATAAAGCAAAAACGGCACCTTCGGCAACACCAATAATTCCTAATTCATTTTCTTTTTGCCGACTTATTTTCCATTTACCGATCCGGCGACCTATAAAAGAACTACATAAAAGCAAAATAAAGACTGCCAAATAAAACCAGTAAGAAGTGATTATCTTAATCATCGGTATAAGACCCCAAAAAAAACCTGAGTTGCAGTAGAATCATATCAAAATTTAATACGCTATTCATGCCATCTTCTAACATTAGGTGTTTTCCCTAATGCTAAAATTATTTACTTTCATCTATCATATTAATCTAACGAGTTTACTCATTATTTCTTCTATATTCCTGGAGGATGGACCATCATGAAACAAACAATAGCCAAGTTAACGCTCATTGCTTTAGTTATTAGCTTAACAGCTTGTTCCACGAATACACGCGACCAAAATACCGCTGCAGGCGCAGGCACTGGCGCAGTTGTCGGTGGAGTAGTTGGTGCTTTGGCGCACGCAGGCAGTGGTTGGGTTATCGCAGCAGGCGCAATAGTGGGTGCCTTAGTTGGTGGTGTGATTGGTCACTCCATGGATAGCACTGACAATAGTCATATGAATACAGCGATGGATAAAAATTCAATTAATGCACCATCACATTGGACAAATGATAAAACCGGCATTTGGTATAAAATAGTGCCGACTAGTGGTGTAATGGCTTATAAAGGTAGCACATATTGCCGTCATTATGTGGCATACGGAAAATCCCACCATGGTAAAACTATGAAGACAAGAGGCATTGCTTGCCGCTCAGCAGATGGCATGTGGCAACAAGTTCGGTAATCAAATGCCATTAAGTTAAGAACCGTAGGGTGAACACGCTGCGCTTTGTTCACCCTACGGTTCTTTTGACGTTTAACTTAATGGCAGCGGCAGGTCTGGCCCCAATTTCATTCAATCATCTTTTTTGATTTTAGCCAATCCAAAATAATTACGGTGACAGGTGAACACTGTATTTTATCTTTGTGATTTAACCAGGTCACTTCTTCAATTTCAGCATTCGCTTGTATCTCTCCCGTAAATTCTGCGAAATAACAGGTAATTTTTACCGGCATCCCATCCGGTTTGTCATGCGCTTGTGCTTTGAAAGTTTCGACATACTCAATTGTTGATGGCAAGAGATCAACAGAAATCTCTTCTTTAATTTCTCGGATAAGCGCTTCGTGATCGTTTTCGCCTGTATCTCTTTTTCCACCTGGAATGTAATAGATATCTTTTCCCTTTGAGCGCGCGCCAAGAAGTTGCTTATTCTTAATATATAACCATGCTAGCTTATCGATTTCATTCATTGGAGCCATGCCTTCTAATTAAAGTGCAATATTATCCCATAAACCAGTATAATTTACTTTTATTTATCAAGGTGTGTGCTATTATTGTCCGGAATTTTGCTTTACCTGAATCATAGACCACTCGAGGAGATATATAATGATAAAAAACAATAAATTAATTCCGATCATGGGGTTATCCGTTTTAATGATAGCAACAACCGTACACGCTGCTGCAGATAATTTTAATTGTCCCCAACCATCACAAATTCAATCAACCGATTTTACAGCACCTTCTGTTTGGATCGCACCACCGGTTGCACATTCAGCTCCACATGAAGTTGGCGCGGGATTGGGCGGCAGAAAAGTGAAAGAATTCATTGGTGCTGAAGCGGCTGAAGTGAATCATAAACAAGGTTGGGTATGTGTTTATAAATCAGAAGGTGGTATATCTGTTCATGAGTACCAAGCGAGAATTAGACAGATCGCAGAATCCAATCACTATTTAAGAAAATATTTAGCCAAAGTAAATAAAGCATTTAATGATGCAGAACCTTACTTGAAAAAATATCCGCAAGATGAAGCGATTGGTTTTGTGGGTTACCAAAGTAGATAGAATGTTTATCACCTCTGTCATGCCAGCATGCTTTTAGCTGGCATCCAGAACTAGTTACAAGGAAATAATGCATGACCACCCAGAACCCATTTATTCATTCCTCAGCAAAAATGCCCGAAATTACCTTGAGAGGTTTAATCTTAGCGCTATTTTTAATTGTCACACTAACAGCTGCAAATGCCTATTTAGGTTTAAAACTGGGAACAACAATTTCTGCATCAATCCCTGCTGCAATTGCTGCAATGGGTATCCTGGGTTTATTTAAAAATTCAAATGTACTCGAAAATAATATCGTACAAACGGCCGCATCAGCAGGTGAGTCGGTTATTTCAGGTGTCGCTTTCATTTTACCGGCAATGCTGATAACGCACTGTTGGACGCAGTTTAATTATTGGGAAACTGTTTATATCTGCATGATTGGTGGCATCATCGGGGTAATTGTTTCCATTCCATTGCGACGTATTTTACTGACCGATACACATTTACGATTTCCCGAAGCCACTGCTATTGGGCATGTGTTAATTGCAGGATCAAGTGAAAAATCAGGCTTAAAATATTTAGTGGGCGGTGCATTAGTCGGTGGTTTAATTAGTCTTGCACAAGCTGGATTTAAAATCTTTAAAGACACAATCATGCTTTGGTATGGCACATCACAACAAGTTGTTTACGGTTGTGCGATTGGATTTGATCCCGCATTATTGGCCGCAGGCTATATTGTTGGCGAGAGTGTTGCTGTTAGCACATTGGTAGGTGTCATCATCGGCTGGGGAGTCGGTATTCCTTTGTTGAGTCATTTGCATCATGGTGAAGCTCTCGGCAGTACACCGACTGATATTGCTTACACGTTATGGAATCATTATATACGCTATATTGGTCTTGGTACCATGCTAGTGGGTGGACTTTGGATCTTATTAAATTTATTTAAGCCGCTTTGGCATGCTTGCAAGGCATCAATTGACTCGTTAAAAACATTTCGACAAGCGGGTAAGCATCAAATCGATCGTCTTGAGCAAGATATCCCATTGCATTTCTCTGCATTATGCATGCTGTTAGTTTCCATTCCGTTATGTTTTTTAATTTTTCATTATGCGAATGCGCCTCAATTAGGGCTTTCGTTGTCATTAAAAATAGTAACCATGGTTGTTGTGACGTTATTTGTATTGATTGTTGGTTTTATTTTATCAGCATTGAGTGGTTATTTTTCCGGATTAATTGGTTATACCAATAGCCCAGGATCAGCATTGATTTTAATTTCAGTGATTATGATAGCTTTTATCACACTGGCATTGTTCGGCTTAGAAATTCATTTTAATTCACAACAAGTTCTCTATGCAGAAGCTTTTGTTATTCTTGTGGCATGCATTATTGCCACACTGAACTCACTGACCGGTGAAACGATTCAAGATTTAAAAGTCGGTCAAATTGTGGGGACAACACCTTGGAAACAACAGGTCATGTTGATCTTGGGTGTGATCGTGTCGTCTTTTATTATTCCTTGGATTTTTCAATTGTTATTTGATGCGTATGGCATGGGTGGTGTTTTTCCACGGCCCGGTATGAATCCATCCGAAATGCTTTCTGCACCTCAAGCAGCGTTAGCGAGTGCCTTAGTGCAGGCAACTTTTAATCATCAATTACCTTGGGACATGATGACGATTGGCGGTGTGATTGCTGTTGTCGGTCTTATCATCGATCATAAATTGCGAGAAAGAAATATGAGCTTGCCCGTGCTCGCTATTGGTTTAGGAATTTATTTGCCTGTTGAAGTGAGCGCGCCCATGATTTTAGGTGGCTTAATGCATTTAGTCATTGGAAAAATCGCACAATCAAAAATAAGTGATGTAACTCTATTGAAAGAACGTAAGCAACGCGGTTTAATTTTGGCGTGTGGCATAGTCGCAGGCGCTGCCTTAATGGGTGTGTTACTTGCGATTCCATTCACGATTTCACACTCAACGGAAATATTAAAACTGGTGGGTGATAACTTCGATTTTTACGCGAGCCTTTTGAGTTTTGTTTCGCTTTTTGGATTGATGTTTTGGTTTTATTGGGTGGTTGCGGGTGGCATAAAACTTCTAATAAAAGCTTAATAATATAGATATCGTATAGTAAGAAGATTAAGTTCAGATTAAATATCAAACATCCCTGGCGCGTCGTCCACAGGACTTCTGAGTATAACTGAGCTATCACGGCGCGCGATCCGGGATAGCGGCATTGAGAAGACCACATTCGGGTTTTCTTTATCCGAGGCTTTTGAGAAGTGACATTAATAAATCCCATCTTTTTGATTTATATAAAAAACCACTTACACGGCTTTGTCGCGGCGTTGTTGCATAAGTCGTGCCCCCATCCGCGTTTTTTTGTGGGGAGGATAATTTGATTGATGCAACAGCCTCTCTATCCACAAGTTTCTGTTGTTTTCATATCTTAATCCCGTAAAATCTGTTACAATTCTGCACAATTTTGCAAAAAAATAACCATGAAATAGGAATAATCATGCAAACAGGCACAGTCAAACGATTCAATAAAATTAAAGGCTATGGCTTTATCGCCCCTGATACAGGTGAGGGTGAAGTATTTGTGCATTTTTCAGAATTGCGCATTGTCGGCTACAAAGAATTAAAAGAAGGCCAACGTGTCAGTTATACACTTGCAACCGGGGAGCGAGGCGAATACGCAACAGCCGTGCAGCTTTTAGATGCCAATATACTCACTGCACGAGGCGTCGGTTAATGTTAGATATTCGCGGCATCACCATGGAGTACGGGCAAAAATCCTTATTTGAGGATGTGAATTTAATTTTATTGCCTACTCAACGTTATGGTGTTGTTGGCGCAAATGGCACAGGTAAGTCAACTTTTTTAAAAATTTTAGCGGGCGAAGAACAATCTAGTCACGGAACAGTCGAGAAAGCGAAAAGCATTAGTTTAGGAATTTTAAAACAAGATCATTTCCGTTATGAAGAAAATCGCCTCATTGATGTCGTGATTCGCGGTAATACAATACTGTGGGATGCGCTGGTAGAAAAAGAAAAATTATTCACGAAAGAGGATTTTACCGAAGCGGATGGTTATCGTCTCAGCGAATTGGAAGAAATCATCATGCATCAAGGTGGCTATGAAGCAGAAGCTGATGCGAAAAATTTATTATTAGGTCTCGGTATCGTTGAAAAATATCATGATGGCCCTCTCAGCGCTTTATCAGGTGGTTACAAATTACGGGTCTTGTTAGCGCAAGTTCTCTATCAAAAACCGGATATCATGTTATTAGATGAGCCGACTAACCACTTAGATATTGTTTCCATCGCATGGCTTGAAGTTTTTTTAAAAACCACTTTTAAAGGTTTGTTAATTTATATTTCACACGATAGAGGATTTTTGAATAACCTATCGACTAATATTCTCGATATCGATTATGGCACCGTGTTAGATTATCCAGGCAACTACGAAAAATTTTGTGTCACGAAAGAAGAAAGACTGCGCCTAAAACAAAGCGAATTAAAAAACCAAGAAAAGAAAATTGAAGCCTTACAAGGTTTCGTCGATCGTTTTGGTGCAAAAGCCAGTAAGGCAAGCCAAGCCGCTTCAAGACAAAAAATGATTGATCGAATTGAATTGGTAGAAATTAAAGATTCCAATATTTTTAAGCCCTATTTCCATTTTGTACCGAAAAGACCGTCTGGTAAATCTGTCGTTAAAGTCGAAAATTTACATAAAAAATTCGATGAAAGAGTATTATTAAACGATGTCACATTTAACATTCATCGTGGTGATAAATGTGCGGTGATTGGCCCCAATGGCATTGGTAAATCAACGCTACTGAAAATTTTATTAAATGAACTGGAAGCAGATCAAGGCAGTTTTGAATGGAGTGATACGGTGCAAGTTGGGTATTTTGCACAAGACTATCGAACGCAATTATTGCCCGAGCAAACGATTTGGCAATGGATGCAAGATAATATTGTCGCACCCGATCAAGATATCCGTAAAACGTTGGGCCAAATGTTGTTCCGTGGTGATGATGTTCATAAAAAAATAGCGATGCTAAGCGGCGGAGAATCTGCGCGTGTGGTCATGGCTAAATTAATTTTACAAAAAAATAATGTCTTAATTCTCGATGAGCCAACCAATCACTTAGATCTTGAATCTATTGATGCATTAGTAGAAGCATTGCAAAAATTTCCTGGCGCGGTATTATTTGTTAGCCATAACCGTTATTTCATTGATCATATTTCAACGCGTGTGCTAGCTGTCACAGAACAATACGGTGTGCAGAATTATCTAGGTAATTATCACGATTATCTTGACCAATTCGGTAAAGATTACCTAGCAACAGCTTAAAAAAGCTACCGAGCCGCGCGCGTCAGCACATACCTTTATACACAAGTTAAAGAAGAACTGTCACCCCGCAAAAATTTCGTCCACAATAAGATTGAGAAAAATGCTGTTTCACGAAATTTTGTGCGGGGCCTGGTGAATAACCTTGGGGTGGAGCGTCTTTTTTTCAAAATTTGCACCGGGCCCCGCACAAAAACGCGAATTGGATTTTGTTTCCTTTTCACAAAAAGTGGCGCGTTTTTTGCGGGGTGACAGTTCTTCTTTAACTTGTGTATAAAGGTATGCGCGTCAGCAAGCGTCACTGGACTGAACGTCTTGTGACGCTTGCTGACGCACGCGGCTCGGTAACAGCGACAAAAGTTGATTAATGTATTAAAGCTTAGGATGTTGATGTATATCAGAAACATAAAGCAACAGCGTATGCCCATTCACAGCATAACCACCGCCATAACAGCCCAACCCAGAAATAGTAATCTTAGGATCCCCAGGCGCTAAAAACTCGACTTTATACGCACAATCTTGTTTCCCTGTGAAAACAATACTAAAAACATCATTAGCACCAAGATGAGGGTAAACAACACCGTAAGTTGCACTCATTTGATGCGCTGGGAGTAATGTTTTATTTTCTAATGTAGGAGCAAGAGACGCTTCACCTGCATCCAGTTGGAAACTAATACCGACATTTTGAGCAGTACGATTCTCCATTTGTACAAAAAAATGCGGAGTCGGGTCAGCCACCCCAAGAAAAGGTGTTGCCTGTACTGCTGTTGCAACCAATGCACTACTTAAAAGCATTATTTTTTTAAACATAAACTATCCATCCTTTGATCAAATAATAAGAAAATCGCCTAGATCTTAGCGGATTTTTTTGAATTTATAAATAATAACGAAATACTTGCTATTCTTTTTAAGAGCACGCAAAATACCGCTGCTTTGAATTATTAGAGTGACAATGGTTACAATTTATAATAATTCATAATAAATCAAACAGTTAAGTATGCTTCACCATGCGAAAGTGGCGGAATTGGTAGACGCGCTGGATTTAGGTTCCAGTAGGGTAACCTGTGAGAGTTCGAGTCTCTCCTTTCGCACCATTCTTTTTATAATCAACAGTTTCATTAATAGGCATTATTCATTATAATGTCGCGCAAAGGGACATCCTCTGGGGAAGCCCCTTATTTTTTTGTGATGAAAATTTCCTGATACCGGCTTTCCATATCATATGAAAAGCGGGCTGGACTTAAGAAAAAGCATATCCATGCGATATGCTTCATGGAATACACATTGGGTCATTATTGAGGTTATTATGCAAGTATCAGTTGAGTCACCAACGAAGCTCCAGCGACGTCTTACCGTCACAGTTCCTGTAGAACAAATGGATGCGGCGTTTAATAAGCGTCTTACACAGTTAGCTAAAACAGCAAAAGTCAAAGGCTTCCGCCCCGGCAATGTTCCTATGACCCATATTAAACAGCTTTATGGTGATGCAGCTCGCCAAGAAGCATTGAGTGAAGTGATCCAATCCTCATTATATGCGGCGATTACCCAAGAAAAATTGAATCTCGTTGGTGTTCCAACCGTCGAACCCAAGAATATTACACCAGGCCAATCAATCGAATATATTGCTACCTTTGAAGTATTGCCTGAAATTGAGGGTGTTAAATTTGCAGCGAAAGACATTGAAAAACAAGTAGCCACTATTTCAGATACAGACGTTGATAAAGTCATTGATCGATTAATCGAGCAATATATTACTTGGAAAGAAGTATCACGCCCAGCTCAAGAAAAAGACCAAGTGGTGATTGATTTCCGTGGCTCGATTGACGGCAAAGTCTTCCCAGGTGGTGAAGCACATGATTATCCTATCATAATCGGCAGCAAAACCATGATTCCAGGTTTTGAAGATGGCGTAATTGGCATGAAAGCAGGTGACGAAAAAACAATTAACGTTACCTTCCCATCTGATTATTTTGCCAAAGAATTTGCGGGTAAAGTGGCTGAATTTGTTATCCAAGCTCGTAAAGTCTCTGAGCCACAATTACCCACTATTGATGAAGAGTTAATTAAAAAGTTTGGTATTAAAAGTGGAAAAATGGATGAATTACGTGCCGAAATTAAAAAGAACTTAGATCGTGAAGTAGAGCGCGTTATCAAAGCGAAATTAAAAGCAAAAATCTTTGATTTATTGATTGACCAAAATCAATTTGACGTTCCAAAAGCATTAATTGAGCAAGAAGCAAAGCGCATCCATGATGAAATGCATCCACATCATGCAGGTCAAGATCATGGCCATAGCGAGCAAGAAATGTCAGGCTTTAATGACGCAGCTAAGCGTAATGTTGCTTTAGGCTTAATTATGGGGGCATTTATCAAGCAACATGATGTCAAGCCTGACAAAGAGCGCGTTCAAGATCATATCGCAACGCTATCAGCCTCTTATGAGAATCCAGCTGAAGTGGTGAAATGGTATTCTAGTGATAAGCGTCGTATGGCTGAAGTCGAAATGCTCATCTTAGAAGATCAAGTCACTGATAAGTTGCTCGAAGGTGTTTCCATTAAAGAAAAGACCATGGGTTATGCTGAATTGATAAAGAATCAATAAGCGGTGGGAGTGGCATCTACATAAAATTGGCGCGTACCCGCTCATTTCGTGCTTTTTTGCGAAATGAGTAAACGTGCTATTAACGAGTTATCTTTATTCGTTAATTTATAGTATGACTTTGTTTTATAATGGATTACTATTATAGTTAATAGGATTGAATTGCCGATTGGCAAGGATGAGTGGGTTAAAACAACAGAGAGGGAAAGCGTAAATGAGCTACGATCAATATAGTAACATTGTGAATTCCAATCTTGTGCCAATTGTTGTAGAGCAGACGGCAAGAGGGGAGCGTTCTTATGATATTTATTCACGCTTGCTCAAGGACCGCGTTATTTTCATTGTCGGCCCTATCGATGACTATGTAGCGAATGTAGTAGTAGCGCAATTACTGTTTTTAGAGTCAGAAAATCCAGACAAGGATATTTCAATTTATATTAACTCACCCGGTGGTGTCGTGACCGCGGGTTTGGCAATTTATGATACAATGCAATTCATCAAACCCGATGTGAGCACGATGTGCATCGGTCAAGCCGCCAGTATGGGAGCGTTTTTATTAGCTGGTGGCGCAAAAGGCAAAAGATTCTGTTTGCCAAATATTCGTGTGATGATTCACCAACCGTTAGGTGGTGTGCAAGGTCAGGCTTCTGATATTGCAATTCATGCGGAGGAAACATTAAAAATCCGTGCTCGTCTTAACAAGTTACTATCTCACCATACAGGGCAACCTGAGGAGGTAATTGCGAAGGATACAGACAGAGATAATTTCATGAGCGCTGAGCGTGCCATGGAATACGGCATTGTTGATAAAATACTAGGACACCGAAAAACGAGTCATAGTCATAATGAAAAGCATGAGAAAGGTTCTTGATTTTAAGAGATGTGACCATATCTTAATTATGAATCGACACTTAAAGAGAGGTTACGCATGAGTTCAGACCAACGAGGTAATGGGGGAAAAGATAGGGTGCTACATTGCTCGTTTTGTAGTAAAAGCCAACATGAGGTTCGAAAACTTATCGCTGGGCCTTCGGTCTATGTGTGTGATGAATGCGTCTCACTGTGTAATGAAATTATTAATGAACAAAGCCACGACCCTAAATCGCCAGGAGAAGGGTTACCTAAATTACCTATTCCTGTCGAAATTCGTCGTACGCTAGATGAATACGTGGTAGGGCAGTCCTACGCGAAAAAAACCCTAGCCGTGGCCGTTTATAACCACTATAAACGTCTTAACTGCAAAGCCAAAGCAGATGATATTGAACTGAATAAAAGTAATATTTTGCTTATTGGCCCAACAGGTAGTGGTAAGACACTGCTTGCTGAAACGTTAGCGCGATTATTGAATGTCCCGTTTGCTATAGCAGATGCAACTACCTTAACCGAAGCAGGTTATGTCGGTGAAGACGTTGAAAACATTATTCAAAAGCTGCTACAAAAATGTGACTATGATGTCGCTAAAGCGCAAACCGGTATTGTTTACATTGATGAAATCGATAAAATTTCACGTAAATCTGAAAACCCTTCCATTACTCGCGATGTTTCGGGTGAGGGCGTTCAGCAAGCACTTCTCAAGCTCATCGAAGGCACTGTTGCTTCCGTACCTCCGCAAGGTGGTCGTAAGCATCCACAACAAGAGTTTATCCAGGTGGATACACGCAATATACTCTTTATTTGCGGTGGTGCGTTTGCGGGCCTCGAAAAATCCATCCGTGACCGCGCTGAAAAACCAGGTATTGGTTTCTCAGCTGAAATTCACGGTAAAGGCGAAGCAAAAACCGTGGATCAACTGTTCCGTGAAGTTGAGCCAGGTGATTTAATCAAATATGGTTTAATACCCGAGTTGATTGGTCGTCTCCCTGTTTTAACAACACTTGAAGAGCTAGATAAAAAAGCGCTAATTAAAATTTTAACAGAACCTAAAAACGCGTTAATTAAGCAGTATCGTAAGCTTTTTGAGATGGAAAATGTAGAATTAGAGTTCTCTGAACAAGCTCTAGATAAGATCGCTGAATCGTGTGTAGAGAAAAAGACAGGTGCTCGTGGTCTACGTTCTATCTTAGAAAAAGTCCTCTTAGATGTTATGTATGAACTTCCCTCACAAGAAAATGTTTTAAAGGTTGTCATTGATGAAGCAACGGTTAAAGGTGAAGCTAAACCGACCATCATCTATGGTGCCAAAAAAGAAATAGAAACCGTTTCTCACGAACAACCTTTACTCGCAGCTGAGTAAAGGTTGGTTTTTGGTAGCGAACGCTATTTTAAAGAGAGAATACATTTTCTAACTACTATTAATAAACACTTATTCACAGTTATCATCATTCAATGATGTTATTTCTGAGGACACTATATGCCGTCAAACAAAAATGACAGAAATCTCTTAGGGATCCCTGTATTACCTTTAAGAGACGTTGTTGTTTACCCATTCATGGTTATCCCTTTATTTGTGGGACGTGATCGTTCGATTAAAGCATTAGAAGTAGCGATGGCTGCCGATAAACAAATTTTATTAACGACACAAAAAAGCGCTTCCGAAGATCAACCAACCGAAGATGATTTATTTCAGATCGGTACATTAGCGACCGTGTTGCAGCTATTAAAACTACCCGATGGCACAGTAAAAGTTCTCATTGAAGGGGTCCGACGTGCAAAGGTGGCTCGTTTCATCAGTAATGAAACCTATTTTTTAGCGGATGTTGAGTTAATTTCGGATGTTAATACCTCGTCACGCGATATTGAAATTTTAACACGCTCATTAAAATCACAGTTTGAGCAATACGTAAAATTAAATAGAAAAATTCCAACCGAAATTTTAGCCTCTGTTGTTGCTATTGAGGATGGTGGGCGTCTTGCCGATACTATTGCTGCACATTTAGGACTAAAAATAGAAGAAAAACAAAAACTTCTCGAAATTATCGATCTTGTGAAGCGTCTCGAAAAACTGGTCGGCATTATGGAATCAGAAATTGATTTACTGCAAGTTGAAAAACGTATTCGTGGTCGTGTGAAACGACAAATGGAAAAAACCCAACGCGAATATTATTTGAATGAGCAAATGAAAGCGATTCAAAAAGAACTTGGCGAACTCGAAGAAGTCCCTAATGAGCTTGAGTCCCTCGCGAAAAAAATCGAAAAAATCGGCATGTCAAAAGAAGCCAAAGAAAAATGCGTTGCCGAATTAAATAAATTAAAAATGATGTCGCCCATGTCTGCGGAAGCCACGGTGTCACGCAACTATTTAGATTGGATGCTATCATTACCTTGGAATAAAAAAACCAAATTACGCGCCAGCTTAGCAGAAGCTGAAAAAATTCTTGAAGCAGAGCATTATGGTCTTAAAGAAGTGAAAGAGCGTATTCTTGAATATCTTGCTGTGCAAAAACGCGTTAAAAAACTCAAAGGCCCCATTCTATGTTTAGTGGGTCCCCCAGGCGTTGGTAAAACATCGTTAGGTGAATCGATTGCCAATGCAACAGGACGAAAATTCGTTCGCATGTCGCTGGGTGGCGTACGTGATGAAGCTGAAATTAGAGGCCATCGACGTACTTATATTGGCGCGATGCCAGGAAAAATTGTTCAAAAAATTTCCAAGACAGATGCCAATAATCCATTTTTCTTATTAGATGAAATTGACAAAATGTCGATGGATTTTCGCGGTGATCCGGCGTCAGCATTACTTGAAGTATTGGATCCAGAACAAAATAACTCTTTCAACGATCATTATTTAGAAGTGGATTATGATCTTTCTGATGTCATGTTTGTGGCAACAGCAAACACATTAGAAATCCCACCCGCACTGCGTGATCGCATGGAAGTTATTCGCATTCCAGGTTACACAGAAGACGAAAAAATTAATATCGCAACACGTCATTTAATTCCAAAGCAAATGACAAATAATGGCTTGAAAGCATCAGAAGTCAAAGTATCTGCCACAACTGTACAACATATTGTGCGCTACTATACACGGGAAGCTGGTGTGCGAAATCTTGAGCGTGAGATATCAAAAATTTTCCGCAAAATTGTGAAAGAAATCCTGCTGAAAAAACGCGGTAAAAAAATCTCTGTTGATCCAGTGGACTTGGAGAAATATCTCGGCGTGAAGCGTTTCCGTTACGATGTTGCTGCTGAAAAAGATCAAATCGGTCAAGTGAAAGGATTGGCATGGACAGAAGTGGGCGGTGAATTACTGGAAATCGAAGCGGTTACCTTACCAGGTAAAGGTAAGACTACCTACACCGGTCAGTTGGGTGAAGTCATGCAAGAATCCATTCAGGCTGCGATGACAGTGGTTCGTTCACGTGCATCTCGCTTGGGAATTCCAAAAAATTTCTTCGAGAAACATGATATTCATATTCACGTTCCAGAAGGTGCAACACCAAAAGATGGTCCGAGTGCCGGCATTAGTATGTGCACGGCTTTGGTATCTGTTTTAACAAATATTCCAATACGTGCAGACTATGCAATGACTGGTGAGATCACTTTGCGTGGCGAAGTGCTACCTGTTGGGGGTATTAAAGAAAAACTGCTTGCAGCGCATCGTGGTGGCATTAAGAATGTTCTTATCCCGTCAGAAAACATTAAAGACCTGAAAGACATTCCTGATAACATCAAAAAAGATTTAAATATCAAACCAGTACGTTGGATTGATGAAGTGTTAGCTTATGCACTGAAAGATTACCCACTGCGTCCAATGGTAAAAAGCAAAAAAGTAAAACCCATTGTTAACAGTCCACGTAAAGTTCGTAAAACAGTACGCGACAGAGCACACTAGCTGTATACGTAGCCCGTATGTAGCGAAGCGTAATACGGGATTGGCCTACTACTACCCTACCAATCCCGTATTACGCTTCGCTACATACGGGCTACTTTGCTCAATGGACATGCTACGTTACTGACTAACCTTCACAACTTCACTTGACACCAGTTTAGCGCAATTGGTAATCTGAGCCGCAACCGTGAGGAAGCGTTCGTTGCCAGTGATGCTTGCTGACAAATGTGTAAACTTTTTCAACTTATGGATAGAGAAGAGGATTTATGAATAGAGCGGAACTTATTGAGCTTATTGCAGATAAAGCTGAACTAACAAAAGCAGCAGCAGCTCGTGCATTGGATGCGTTATTGGATGGTGTGGCGGTATCTTTGCGTAAAGGCGATCCCGTGGTACTGGTTAATTTCGGTACATTTGTTGTTAAGCAACGTGCAGCACGTGAAGGACGTAATCCACAAACAGGTCAAAAAATTGATATCAAAGCAGCTAAAATCGTCGGTTTCAAAGCTGGAAAAGCATTGAAGGATGCTGTCAAGGATAAAGACCGCTGAAAGAGTTAATTTTTTTCATTCTTTTTTAAAAAATCTTTTGCATTTTATTTTAAAAACGAATACCTTACTCGACCTAGTGATTAGTAACCGTAACGGTTCAAAGCAGTAGAGAACCGCAAGTTACTAGGCGATTTTTTGCACAAAACATGGTGACAGTTGGGTGCTTAGCTCAGCTGGGAGAGCATCGCCCTTACAAGGCGAGGGTCGTGGGTTCGATCCCCTCAGCACCCACCATATTTAAGGATCTAGATACGTGATATATCTGGGTTTAGCTTCAGGAGTGGTAGTTCAGTTGGTTAGAATATCGGCCTGTCACGCCGAGGGTCGCGGGTTCGAGTCCCGTCCACTCCGCCATCAACACAAAAGGTGTGTCTTAAGCAAGATACGCCTTTTTTTATAGTTAACGATTTAATGAGACTACCGTTATGCTACAAAGCATTCGCGATCGTACACATGGATGGATTGCTGGAATTATCATCTCGTTAGTAATACTTTCATTCGCTCTCTGGGGAATTCATAGTTATTTAGAGGGTGCGGGTACTTCTGATGTTGTTGCGAAGGTAAATGACAGTGAAATCACAAAGCGTCAACTAGCGGCTGCTTATGAGCCATTACGCAATCAAGTCCAAATAGCAACGAATACCAGCATCTTACCTGAGTCTGTTGAAGCAGGCTTAAAGCGCCGTGCGTTAGACTCATTAATTGGCGTGCAAGTTTTAAAGCAAGCATCTGTTTCACAACATTTCCGTGTTTCTGAGCTGCAAGTTGAAATGTATATGCAAAGAATGCAAGAGTTTCAGGTCGATGGCCAATTTTCATTGCCGCGTTTTAAACAATTATTAGCCAGTAACTCGTTATCAGTGGGTGAGTTTCTACAGTTAATTCAAAATACATTATTGATTGATCAACCCAAAGCGGGCATCGTACTAACATCATTTGCATTACCAAATGAAGTAGATAGTACTGTGGCGCTCTTGAATCAAGAACGGGATATTGCCTATTTGATATTACCACGCACATCTTTTTTGAAAGATGTGTCTGGTGTAACAGATGCTGAAATTACAACCTACTATCAACAGCATCAAGATCAATTTAAGACACCAGAGCAGGTTAGTATTGACTATCTTGAGTTATCAACTAAAGCATTAGCAGCAGACGTGCATCCATCTGCAGATGAATTAAAAAACTATTATAATGATAATATTGCTACGTATACGCTACCTGCAGAATGGAAATTAGCGGAAATTTTAGTACCCGTTGCTGAGCAAACGACTGAAGCGGAAATTAAAAAAGCACAACAAAAAATTACCGAACTACAGATGAAATTAACGAGCGGTACTGCTTTTGAAACGCTTGCTCATACGTACCCTGCAGGTGATGCCAATAAAGATTGGGTGACGTTAAATCAAATACCTGCTGACCTTCAAAAAATAGTCGCCTCATTAACTAAAAAAGATGCGGTAAGTGAACCCGTTAAAGTTTCTAAAGGTTTGATGTTAGTCAAAGTGATTGATACCAAGCCTGCGCAAGTTCAATCCTTTGAACAAGTCAAAGATAAAGTACTTGATGCTCTAACAAGACAGAAAGTACAAGAAAAATTTGCTGAGACAAAAGAAAAATTAGCCAGCCTAGCCTATGAGCATCCAGATTCACTAGATACGGCGGCAAAAGCATTAAATTTAACAACCAAAACATCGCCATTATTTACCAAAGATAAAGCCACTGCGGGTGATATTAGCGACAATAAAAAAGTTCGTGAGTTAGCATTTTCAAACGACGTATTAACATCACAAAACAATAGTGATGTATTGCAATTAACACCTGATAGTGTGGTTGTTATCAGAGTGAAGTCACATATCCCGGCTTCAGTAAAACCACTGGAAGCTGTCAAGGTGGATGTCGTGGCAAAAATACAAGAAGATAAAGCAGAACAAAAAGCTACTGTTTTAGCGCAAGAAATTAAACAGAAATTAATTGACGGTGTTTCTGCTGAAAAAATAGCACAAGACTATCATCTCGATTGGAATAAAGTCGGGTTTATTGGTCGCAATGATAAAAAGGTAGATGCAGTGATACTGAATACAGCGTTTACTTTGCCACATTACCAAAAAGATGCTCATCCATCCTATGGCACAGTAAAAACACCTACCGGCTATGCTGTCGTTGCAACATTATCAGTACGTGATGGCCAAATGAATACAGTGAAACCTGAGCAGCGTGAAATGTATACTGATCAAGTTCAAAATACCAATGGGTTGCTAGAATATAAGCTATACGAACAAAGCTTGGTACATCAAGCTAAAGTTAAAATTACGGGTGAATTATAAAATTTAAAGATGAGTGTGTAGCCACAAAAAAAAATACTCGACACAAGCTTATTACGAGTAAATTATTATGATGAGTGGAATTCTAGTAATCACGCAAGCCATGGCCAGTCAAAATACAGTGGGAGTCGAGTATACTGAAAATGCGTTGCAAGAATTAAGCGATCAGTGTGAGCAATTAATTAGCGCAATTGCCAACCTAAATCAGTTAGAAGATGAATATGATGCGCATTTTGAACAACCCCAACTATTTGAACAAAAGGCGAAAAAATTAAAGTTATTTGAGAGTGTTACTACACCATTACTGCCTGATTTGGGATTAAGAAAAAATATACAAAAAGAGAAAGAGCGACTACAAGAATTGCACTACAGTTTTTTATATGAATTGTGGGGGTTTCCTGAAGGCCTAAAAAAACATACCCAATATATTGCTGTAAAAAATAGATATAATGAAGAGATTGCCTATCACTTCCGCGCGGAAGAATCCCATGTGGTAACAGCTAATAAGCTAAGATAAACCTGCCCACTTCGTCGTCCTGAAAAACCTTACGCTCACCACATCCATAAGTGGAGAACACAACGTTCAAGATACGCTACTATTAATACTGCGCAGTTAGGAAGCCAAATAAGGCGTTAAATCAAAGTCTGAACTATTCCACTTTAGACTTTCTTGACAAATTGCGACTTCAATTTCATGGCACCAATACCATCCACTTTACAATCGATATCGTGATCACCTTGAATAAGGCGAATATTCTTAACCTTGGTTCCTACCTTCACAACTAATGACGAGCCTTTTACTTTTAAATCTTTAATTACCGTTACAGTATCGCCATCTTGAAGTAGATTTCCATTCGCGTCTTTGATTGTTAGCGCGTTTTCTGTAGTGGTAGATTCTTCAGCTGTGTTTTTCCATTCATATGCGCATTCGGGACAAATAAGCAATTCATTATCTATATAAGTGTATTCTGAATTGCATTTCGGGCACGTTGGTAAAGACTTCATTTTTTACTCATGTATTTTTGAATATATAGGAAATAGAATAAAACCCTGTGGCTAGATAACCACAGGGTAGGGATAAAAGACTATCCAATTAAAGTAGGGTTTAGTGTTGCGGTAGTGATACTGCGTGAAATATCTTGGCCGCCATACACAATAGCAAAGCTACCTTTATTGGAGGTGCTCGCTTTGTGGACATTTAAAATGGACTTTGCAAGAGCAGTTGCATCTAAAGAACCAGCATTCCCTGCAAACACATTAGAAGCAATGAGCAGAGTGCCTATCACCAAAAAAGCCATCTTTCTCATATTTTCTCCTTTGAACAAAAGTTGGTACTAGTGAAGCTAGGGTCATTATACTAAAATAATATACAGATACAAAGGGTTATTTAAGATTAATAGGCTATTTTATCTGTTCAAAAAAAATATCAGAAGCAGGGTGGACAAAGCGCAGTGTGTCCACCGTTTTTTATTTAACTTCTTCTTCTAAATCCATAGGAGAAATGCAATGAAACCCAGCATCGACATGCAGTATTTCACCCGTAATACCCGAGGCTAAATCCGAGCATAAAAATGCGGCAGCATTACCCACTTCTTCTGTAGTCACATTTTTACGCAGTGGAGAAGTTTTTTCATTGAAAGAAAGCATTTTACGGAATTTTTTAATACCGGCTGCTGCGAGAGTACGAATGGGGCCGGCAGAGATGCCATTTACGCGTATCCCTTTAGGACCTAAGCTAGCCGCTAAATATTGTACGTTGGCCTCCAGGCTCGCTTTAGCAACCCCCATGACATTGTAAAAAGGTACGGCTTTTTCTGCGCCAAAATAGGTAAGAGTGATAATAGAACCATTACGTCCCGCCATCATTTTATAGCCGGCTTTAGCAAGGGCTGCAAGGCTATAGGCGCTAATATCGTGGGCAATACGAAACCCTTCACGATTCACAGCATCTAGATAGTCACCTTCTAATTGATCTGCAGGGGCATAAGCAACAGAATGGACAATGATATCCAAACCATCCCAGTGCTTTTCAAGCGTTTTAAACAGGTCTTGAATCTGTTCATCACTGGCAACATCACAAGGAATGGTTGCAACCGCATTCCAGTTTTTTCCCATGTCTTCAACGCGACTTTTTAGCTTATCTCCCTGATAGGTAAGAGCTAATGTGGCGCCTTGTTTATGCATAGCTTCTGCAATTCCCCAGGCAATAGAACGGTCGCTTGCGAGCCCAACAATTAATACACGTTTACCTTGTAAAAAACCCATAATAGTTCCTTGTATCCTATGTTGTTTTAGATGGCGGGCATTCTATCATGAATCGTAGGGTGGACAAAAGCGCAGCGTGTCCACCCTACGATTCTACGTTTCCTCATTTTCTACTGGTAATAATGCCGCTTCAGAATGAATCCCGTCTAGTTCTACTTTTTCAATTTGCCCAAAACGAGCGCTGATTTTTTTTGCGGAAATATGTACTTGATCGACTTCTGTATGCGCTTTAGCAATATGACGAGCGACATCGTCCATGCGTTTTTGAAAACGATTAAAATCATTTGCCAATAAACGCAAATGATCTTGAATGATATTTAATTGCTGCCGTGTTGCCGTATCTTTTAATACTGCTCGTGCGGTAGTTAGGATAGCCATCATGGTAGTAGGAGAGACCATCCACACTTTCGCGCGATGTGATGCGTCAACTAAATCTTGATGATGCGCATGGATTTCAGCAAACACAGCTTCTGCAGGGATAAACATCACGGCACCATCGGCTGTTTCACCTGGAATAATGTATTTTTCACTGATATCTTGAATGTGTTTGCGAATATCTTTTTTGAATTGCGTTTCAGCGAGCACCTTATCAACATCCGATACTTGAGTATCCGTCATTAACCGAAAATTCTCGAGCGGAAATTTCGCATCAATAACCATGTTGCCTGTTGGCTCGGGTAAAAACAAAATGCAATCGGCACGTTTATCATTGCTGAGTGTGTATTGAAAAGAAAAATGTTGCTCTGGTAAAACATTTCTAATTAAAGCGGATAGTTGTACTTCACCGAATGCGCCGCGTGAACGTTTATCATTGAGAATTTCTTGTAAGCTAACAACATTGGTAGAGAGTTCAGTAATTTTTTTCTGAGCGGCATCAATCAATGCGAGACGTTTCACAACATCAGTGAATGTTTCAGTGGTTTTTTCAAATCCTTCTGCTAAGCGTTTTTCAACTTGTAGATTAATTTCTTTCAGGCGCGCATCCGTGGTTTGCGTCAATGCTTCAACACGCTTACCAACTTGATTCGCATAATCTGTTAGCGCCTCTTTGACATTTAAGCGCGTGTCGTAAACACCTTTTTGTAACGTATCTTGTAAAATCTTCAGCGCTTCCATCTGGCGTTCATCAAAACGTGATTTATGGTCACTGAGTGACTGTTGTTGCTGTAGCTGTGCTTCGTTAAGTTTTTGCACCACACTTTCTTTGAATTGATAACCAACTCGCTGCACAAATAAAATAATGGCGGTGGCGATAGCAAAAGCAATCAGTCCGTAAATCAGAAAAGGCATACATTATTCCTGTGTCACCACATAACGCGTGATCGGTTGAATAGTTTTAATTAAGCCATTTTTTTGCATAAACTGTGCAAAATGCAAAAAGGCGGGTTTATCTATCTTCGCTGGCTCTTTTGTAAAGTACGGTATTGTAGCAAACCAAGCGCGACGATTTAATTCATTATTTAATTCTGGATGGGTTTTTACAAAGATTTGCCATGTTTCTTCGGGATGTTTGCGCAAATATGAAACACCTTCAGTTAGCGCCATTAAAAACCGTGAATTGCGTGAATCGTTGGCCTTTGTTAGCTGTGATACAAAAACCAATTCGCTGTAGTTGGGCATCCCATTTTCTTCTGGATAAAACGCCCGGCCTGGCATGCCAGCTAATTCCATTTGAATCATTTCAAAATTTCGCATCATGCCAGTGACCGCATCGACTTTTTTGGCAAGCAGCGCCTGGGTTAAATCGTAATGAATATTTAATAAATTAACTGCATTTAAATTTACACCATTTTTTTCTAACATAATTTTAACCGTTGCATTATTTTTTCCGCCACCGCTGTAGCCAATGGTTTTATTTTTTAAATCTTGAATGGATTTGATAGGACCATTTTTTAAAACGACTAAACAACCAAGTGGTCTATTGATTAACGTACCGATCATCGTGAGCGGCAAGCCTTGATCAACCTGTTCTAAAAATTCGGGTTGATACGTAATAGCAATATCGGCTTTGCCAGCAGCGACTAATTTAGGTGGATCGGAAGGATCAGCAGGGCCAATTAACTCAACGTCTAAATTCTGTTTTTTAAAAAACCCTTGTTGTTGCGCAACAAACAAAGGCGCGTGATCTGGATTTGCAAACCAATCTAACAGGACAATTAATTTATCAGTAGCAAATAGATTGTTGCAAAAACATAGTAACAACAAAGCAAATATTTTTTTCATGTTATTAATTCTCAGGTTGCCAAAAAACAGCAGCAGTTAATAATTTATTGATAATGAAATACAATACCAACGAAAATAAAATGATAGTAAACAGTGCGGCAAACATAAGATCAATTTGCATGCGCGCATTCGCATTTAACATTAAGTAACCTAGTCCATGGCTCGCACCGACCCATTCACCAATAACAGCACCAATAGGCGCGATCGCTGTTGCAACGCGCAACCCTGACGCTAAAGAGGGTAATGCAGCAGGAATGCGAATAAACCAAAATATCCGCCATTTTTTTGCATTCATCGTCTTGGCTAAATCAAGCCAGCCGAGTTCCGTACGCTTTAAACCATCATGAAATGCACTCGTAATCGGGAAAAATAACATTAAAATAGTCGTAATAATTTTGGATGTTAACCCATAGCCAAACCAAATAACAAGTAGTGGCGCAATGGCAAAAGTCGGCAGCGCTTGACTAATTAATAATATTGGCAATATCCAGAGTGTCACAGGACGAAAAAAAGCCATCAGTAGTGCAGTAGAACAACCTAAAATAGTTCCCAATAACAAACCTAATAGTGTTTCTAAGAGAGTTGGTATCGCTTCATGCATAATGAGAATTCGATTGTGATACCACGCTTTAAAAACAGTTATCGGGTCTGGTAAAATATAGGGAGGTAATTGAAATGCGCTCACTAAAAATTGCCAAAATATAAATAATCCACTCAGTAAAATGATGCCACGAGTAAAAATATTCATATACGTTCACCTTGTAAGCGAGTCAGCTCATGCAGCAACTTAATTTGTAACTCAATCAATCCTGATTCGCTTGGATCACGCGGTGTGGGTGTTGTTAAATCAAGTGGTGCATGCACTATCGCAGGATGTCCGGACATAATATAAATTTCATCAGACAGTCTTAATGCTTCCAGAGGGTCGTGTGTAATCAGTAAAACCGTACGATTTTTTAATAGTTCCGCCGCTAAGGTTTGTAATTTGTAGCGTGTAATCGTATCTAATGCAGAAAAGGGTTCATCCATTAAAACAATGGGTTTGTTTTCAAAAAGAGTCCGTGCCAGTGCCACACGTTGTTTCATGCCACCGGATAATTCATTTGGTAATAAATTAGTAGCGTGATTTAAACCGACCTGCTGAAGAATTAATTCTGCTCGTTTTGTATCATCCGATGTTAATAAACCTCGCAAGCGTGCGCCAAGCAAAACATTATCACGTGCTGTTAACCAGGGTAGCAGTAAATCCGCCTGCGCCATGTAAGCAACTTGTGCTGATATTGCGATGTTATTATTACATGTTATTGCCGCACGAACTGTCGTGTTTTCTCGTTTTGCTATTTCGGGTGTAATAAGATTCGCAATTAAACGCAGTAGCGTACTTTTCCCAATGCCGCTGGGACCCAGCAAGCTTGTGATTTTTCCGGCGGGTAATACAAAATTTAAATTATCAAATAAAACAGTATCACGAAATGCAAGGAAAGCATGTTTGATATGAATCGAGGGTGCTATCAATTGGCTATTTAACATGGTCACTTCTACCTACGCCGGCATTATCCGGATCAGGTTGGTTGTAAAGGGTCGTTCTGAAATAAGAACCTCTCAGTCCCTGATGGGACTCCCCTGAGTGCAAGGGCAGACTATAGGAGTTTTAGGTTTTTTATGCAAGAGATTTGTTAATTTCACTCCTAACTTGCTCATTATAAATAAGAATAATTTTACTGAGCCAACAGAGTATACTTATAAGAATAATAAAGGTAATTAATATGTTTTTCCGAAAAGCAGATGATCCGGTGAGTGAGTTAAATGCTATTCTACAGGCATATCAAACTGTAGCCGGTTCGAATCCACAAAAACTACGAGGAAAAATTTCCCCAACCGAGGTTTGGCGTTTTTTTATTGATGGTTTTCGGCAGCGAAATGTGCGCGATTTAAAATCTGCGGCCGTCTTCAAAAAGCCATTATTTTATATTCATAACCCTTTGGATATTACAGTCAGTCACTATATAACGACTGTGGAAAAAATCGATATTAAGAAAGCGGAAACGAGTCATGTAGTAAACATGATAAAACAGTATTTCGGCTGGTCGTTATCGGATGAACAAATTGAACAGCTCACCTTACAGAATTTATTAGATTTGGATCGTGGTTGGTTTCCCTATGAGTTAAATGAACAGGGATATTTAAAAGCGATGCATCATGGTTTTTCAGTTATTTTTGATTTTTCTCACGATCTTAATCTTGATTTTATCAAATTACTGCATGTGATGGTAACGAATGGAGTGAGCGGTACCTTGTTTGATTCTGCGGAACAAAAAACAGGGGAGTTTCGTCAGGAAAGTGATACCGGTCCTCGTATTACTTATCATTCTAAAGCGGGTGTGAAAAGTTTTGTATCTCAGATGAGAGATAACAACGAAGCTTATAAAGATATGAGTATTATTTTCAATTTTTATAACAAATTTATTTTTGACATTAATAATACTGTCTTACGCTTGGTTCTTAGCAAAGAATTTCAAGACAGTGATAATGAAACAAAAAGAATTAAACTATTATCTTTTTATAAGAACGCCGAGATTCCAGATCAAATTGAAGGCTTAATAGCTGAATTGATGTTGATAAAAAATGTGGATGATTTCTCTGAATTTTTATCTACCTATATAAAAGAGCAAGATAAAACATTTCACATACATTTATTAAATAACCAATCAAATAAAGATACTAAAAAACTAGAGTTGCTTATTACTTTTTTATTAAATCGATATAAGAAATCGATTGCGGAATCAAAAAGCCCATTAGATAAATTAGTAGCGATCATTGATTTTATACAGGACTGCGAGCGCACACACCCCTTTATTGATGCAAATACTAGAACCTTTAGTATGTTGTTGTTAAACCGTCTTTTAATGAATAATGGATTTCCATTGGCTATGCTAGATAATCCGAATTTATTTGGCTCTTTGCTAAGCCGTGAAGAATTGGGTGGTGAAATCATAACAGGAATGCAAAATACCTTTGATCTAATTAAGAATGGCTATTTGCAAGGTGTTAATACGGATGAATTATTTGAGTTAATTCATTCAAAATCGAGCCTGGCAAAAAATGCGGATTACTTCCTGACTGTGTGTGAACTAGAAAGAAGAGAGCGGAATCATGTCCCACGCCAGTATGGAGCGTAGCGCTGAGGTATCCCCAAGAACCAAGTCTGTCTTTCCCTCGAAGGCGGGAAAGACAGGCTTTTTTCGATTACGTAGGGGTACACTTACTATAACCGCAAAATATCATTCGCCAATGCTCGCATCATCAATAAGAATAACGCAATGATCCCAAAACGATAAAGCAATAGCTGTGCTCGCTGAGCAAGTGGTCGTTGGAAAATAAATTCAATCGTTTGAAATAATAAATGCCCACCATCCAGTCCTGGGATAGGAATAACATTAATAATACCAATTGAAATACTCAAAAACGCTAAAAAACTTAAGAAGGGTATAAAACCATTATTCAGCGCTGAGCCGGCACTTTCAAAAATAGTAATAGGTCCACCTAAACTCTCGAGAGAAATTTTTCCGGTCAGCATTTTTTCAAAGACAATTATATTCATGGTAGTAAAAAGCTTCACATCTGCCCACGCATGGGAAGCAGCATTTAATGGCGAGTATTGATTACTAATCAGCATATCTTTAGGCCATTCAAACGCCGGTGTCATGCCAACATAACCGTATTTGTGTGAAAAAATAGGATTCATGATACCAATTGTAATCGGTAAGTTGAGGGTTTTCTTATGACGTTTCACGGTAAATAAAAATGTTTCACCGGGATGCGTCGTAAATTTTTGCACGAGAGAGATCCAGTCACCGGTTGGTAATTTATTCACAGCTATGATTTGATCACCCGAACGAAGCCCGGCTTTTTCAGCAGGCGAATCCGGCATGACCTTGCCAATCACATTCGGAATAACCGGTTCGTAAATTCCAATTCCTAAACTGAGTAAAGGATCCGGTCGTAAGTCATCCATGTGCCAATTTGTTAAGTTTAAATCATAGTTTTTTATATTGTTAGTATGGATATCTTTGGCTGCAATAAGAAGCGTGTTTTTATCGCCAGTGCGAGACAGAATATCAACAATGACGCTCATCCAATTATGTGTTTCTTGATGATCAACGCTAATAATGGCTTGTTGTGCATGTAAACCTGCTTGTTCAGCGATCGAGTGCGGCTCAATTTTACCAATGATAGGAGCAACCGAGGTGAAGCCAATAATAAATAATAGCCAATAAATAAAAAATGCGAAAAGAAGATTAGAAGCAGGGCCAGCAGCAATCACTGCAAATTTTTTGTAAATGGGTTGGCGATTAAAAGCCAAATGTTTTTCATTTTCAGGAACAGCGTCTTCCTCTTCATCCAGCATTTTAACGTAACCACCTAAAGGGATGGCTGCTAATATATATTCTGTGCCTGATTTATCATGCCAAGAAAATAAAGTTTTACCAAAACCAATGGAGAATTTCAGCACTTTGATACCGGATAATTTCGCTACGAGAAAATGCCCGAGTTCATGCACACCAACAACTAATAAAATCGTGATTAAGACACCAATAATCGAGATAATTAAATGTGGCATAAGACATCCTTTTCAAAGCGCAGCGTGTCCATCGGGTGGTACACGGTGGACACGCTGCGCTTTGCCCACCCTACAAATGTGATTTACGTGCTTTCTATAACAAGTTTACGGGAGCTATCTTGTGCAACCATTGCCAGCGGACTTTTGAGACGAATATTAAGAACACCTATCCACGCAACTAAAGCCCAGAAAATAAAGTAGGCACTCAATATCGCCGCGCCATGCGGCATTTTAATAAATAGCATAGCAAGCAAAGGGGTAGTGCCACCCACCAACATACCGGCTAGATTGTAACCGAAACCCACACCACTGTAGCGCACATTCATTGGAATTAATTCCGCAATGGTAATCGGTAAAATGCTTGTAAATAACGGCGCAATCAAGCTAATACCTAAGTGTCCAGCAATAATCCATAGTATATGATTCGTTTGTAAAAGTAGATAGTAAGGATAAATTCCTAACATCAAACCAATAATTCCCGCATACAACAACGGTTTTCTACCAATGCGGTCGGATAAAATAGCCAGAAATGGAATCATGATAACTTGCACTAACAAAGCAATACTGTTAATGCCCAATGCTTTTGACATGGAAATATGCGCCAGCTGTGTCATGTAGGTCGATGACCACACATAAATGAGATAGCAAACAATCATGTAAAAACAAGTTAAACTGAGCAATAGTAATAATTGTTTTTTCTGATGTAAAAATACTTCAACCAGCGGTGGTTTTTCACGTGATATTTTATCAAACGACATGGTTTCGACAATTTCATAACGCAAATAAAGACAAAGAATACCGCCTAGCGTGGCTAACACAAACGGTATGCGCCAACCCCATAATGCCAATTGTTCTGGATTACATAAATGCGAAATGAGCCAACATAAAATAGACGCCGTGAGCAAGCCTAAATTGCCGCCGCAAGTTGCCCAGCTGGCAACAAAACCCTTTTTATGCGGTGGCGCTTGTTCCATTAAAAAAATCAATGATCCAACATACTCGCCTGAAAAAGATAAACCCTGAATAATGCGAAAGACAATAAGTAGGATAGGGGCGGCAATACCAATTTGACTTGTGTTGGGCAATAACCCTATGCCTGCAGTTGCTAGAGACATTAACAAGATGGTTAAAATAAGCGTTTTTTTACGGCCAATCGTATCGCCTATATGACCAAAAATAACCGAGCCTATAGGTCTGACAATAAAACTCACCATGAATACAGCCAGTGTATTGAGTAACGCAACTTTTTTACTGCTACTCGGAAAAAAATTTGCAGCAATCATCGTAGCAAAATAACTATAAATCGACATGTCATAGATTTCAAGCATAGTGCCAATTAAATTGGCCATGATCAATTTGCGTTGTGGGTTGATGCTGTTTGTCATGTTTTATACCCGTCCCAAGCTTGTCTTTCCCGCGAAGGCGGGAAAGACAAGCTTTTTTAATTTTCTTGCGATAATCAGCGCTGCGCGGAGTTTACCTCGTTATGCTTTTAAACGGGGTCCACCCTATGTTTCTCATAAATTCTGCGTTGCCTCTAATTTATTATGCACACCGGCTGATTTAAGAATTTTACTGGCGCGATTCGCAGAAGCAACATCTTTAAATGGTCCCACTTGCACATGAAATAATTTCGCGGAGCGATTGATTTTCACGGGGGCGGCTTGTAATGCAGCCAGGCGTCTTTTTAAAATCTCAGCATGGGATTTTTTATGAAACACACCCGCTTGTAAGTAAAGACTTCGATTCGCTATTGCACGATGATGCTGAGCAACATGTTTTTGCCGAGATGATGTTGATTTTGCATAATATAAAAAGTCTTTCGTGGTGGGTTGTGTAGCACGATTTTCAGGTGCTGCTTGCGCAAATTGCGTCGTCGTGTCAGGCATATCGCGAGGATCAACCGACTTGACATCAACATATGTTGTGCCATGACCAAGCATCCCCAGTTTTTTTGCAGCAACATACGAAAGATCAATCAAACGATTCGATTCAAAAGGACCGCGATCATTCACTTTGACAATAACTTTTTTACCGTTTTTTAAATTGGTGACTTGCACATAAGTAGGTAACGGTAAGGTTTTATGTGCTGCAGTCATGGCAAGCATATTATAGCGCTCACCATTGGATGTGTGATGCGAGTGGAATTTAGTTCCATACCAGGAAGCAATACCCACTTCTTCATAGTTTTTACTCGACCGTAAAACATAATAACGTCTGCCAAAAACAGTATAGTGATCCATATTACCGGATCGGCTGAGCGGTTCGCGTTTTGGAACCGCATTAGGAATTTTAGATTCATCAACATAAAAATTCGGCGGACCATCTTTAGTTTGCATATGTGAACAACCACTGAGTAACGTGATAGTGGATAACACCAATAGCCATAGTAATTTTTGCATAAATTTAGGCATGTCGTAATTTCTCCCGTAGCGACTCAATGTAGTAACTTAGCTGGTAAACAGCCATGGCATATAAGTTACTTGGATTGTAACGCTTAATGACATCAAAATTATTTAAGCCAACCCAGTATTCTTGGCCGCGAGTGCCTTGTAACTGGATGACTTTCACTTTTTGGTTAGATGGAATTTTTGAATACGGATAAAGCCCATATTCAGCTAGCTCGTCTTGTGAAAGCAATTGTGATGGTTTGCTATTTAATAAAAATCGATATTGATTGCGCGAAACCATCGTTGGAATAACAACCGGTTGATTGGTTTTCCAGCCGTGTTTTTGATAATAATTAGCAATACTGCCAATAATGTCATATTCATTATTTGATAAATCAATGTGATTATTACCAGAAAAATTAACAGCATAGTGACGGTAACTACTCGGCATAAACTGTGGTTGGCCAATCGCACCGGCATACGAGCCGCGCACTGTTTCTGGATTTAAATGTTGCTCTCGCGCTAACAGTAAAAACTCTTCCAGTTCAGTGCGGAAATAATTTGCTCGAGATGAATCGCTAAAAGCAATACTGGCGAGTGCATCGATAACAGGGTATTCACCCTTATTTTTTCCGTATTTGGTTTCAACGCCGATGGTTGCGACGATAATACTCGCCGGTACGCCATATATTTTTTCAGCGCGCTCTAATGCCTCTTGATGACGATCCCAAAACTCAACACCTTGTCGAATATGCGATTCATTAATAAATACTAATTGGTAGGTTGACCACTGTTGTGCTTCGAGTGGTTTACGAATGCTTTGCATGATACGAGAACGGATTTTTATAGTACTAAATAGTCTGACTAAATCAGTACGATTAAAATGGTGCTTCTGTACCATCTTATTTATAAAGCTTTGCACATCAGGTTGATTAACAAACTGAGCATCTGCATTTGCTGTTGTTGCAAACAACAAGACAAATACGCCTAACCAAAATGATAGAATATAGTCCTTTAACATGAGTGCTCTTTTATGTCGTTAATAATTTACGATGTGTTTGTATAGACATTAGGATACCGAAACTTGCCATCAACGTCACCATTGATGAACCGCCGTAGCTAATAAGTGGTAAAGGAATACCCATCACTGGCAAAACTCCAGTCACCATGCCCATGTTGATAAAAAAAGACACAAAGAAAGTGATTGTTAAACTACCCGCTAATAACCGTGTAAAAGTATCTTGAGCATTAATTGTGATAAATAAGCCCCGCATAACGATAGCCATAAATAGCACAATAAGAATAATACTCCCAATTAAACCAAATTCTTCACCGCAAGCAGCAAAAATAAAATCGGTTGAATGTTCAGGTAAAAAATGTAAATGGGATTGCGTGCCATTTAGCCATCCCTTACCAAATAAACCACCAGAACCGATGGCTATTTTTGATTGAATAATATGATAGCCGGAACCAAGCGGATCTCGTTCTGGATTTAAAAAAGTAATAACGCGTTGGCGTTGATAATCATGTAAGAAAAACCAGAAAATCGGTGCGCCCACTCCCACAAGACCAAGAATGGAAGAAATAATCCACCAACTCAAACCCGCTAAAAATAATGTTGTCACACCAGAAATAACCAAGATGATGGCTGTACTTAAATCAGGTTGTTTTGCGGTAAGTAATGTGGGTATTAAAATAAGAATTGCAGAAAAAAAGACGGTTCTGAGATGTAAAGGCAAATGAATTTTATGATAGTGCCAGGCTAATACCATCGGGATTGCTAGCTTCATTATTTCCGATGGTTGCAAATGCATGACACCCAGACTTAGCCAGCGTTGTGCACCTTTACCGGTATGTCCCATAATCAATACAGCACATAATAAAACGATGCCAATAATATAGATGATAGCCGCCCAGCGCTGATACGTAGTTGGTGGAATTTGCGCAAAGATAAACATAACACCCAGCGCTAACCCAATATGCAAAGCTTGTTGCTCAACCACATTTAAATCGTTACTGCTCGTGCTGTATAAAATAATTAAACCTAAGCTCATCAAGAGTAGTAACGCGAAAAGTAGTGGAATATCAATATGAATACATTGCCAGATAGTACGGTATTGACTGCCATTATCGCGATTTTGTAATCGCTGTTTCATTGTATTAACTGAGAACATGCGGCTTTCCTGTGGTTTCTAACGGTTTAATATGATTGATGGCACTTTTTGTCGGTGTCGTTACGGGAGTCGGTGCTATATTGAGTATTTGTAATAAATAATAGTCCAGCACAGCACGGGCAATTTTCGTTGCTTCATTGCTATTTTCAACAACCACTGCAATAGCAATTTGTGGATTCTCAGCAGGAGCAAAAGCAATTAATAGATGGTTATCACGTAATCTTTCGGGAATATTTTCTTCATTGACTTGGCTGTTTTCATTTTCATAATGTGTTTTTGAAAATGAATAAACTTGTGCAGTACCTGTTTTTGCAGCAACCGTGTAGGGCGCATGACTTAATTTAAATCCCGTTCCTTCGGAAGAATTGACCACACCTTGCATACCGTTAATAACCATATTCCAAAAATTATTATTTACAATATCCACGTTATTAACGAGTGCTGGTTTTTGGGGTTTATACGATTTTCCAGGGTCTTGAGAGGCTAATAGTAGATAAGGCGTAAAATGTTTACCGCGGGTTGCTATCGTTGCAACACCACTCGCAAGCTGTAATGGTGTTACCTGCATATAACCCTGGCCAATTCCCGAGTTGATGGTGTCCCCCTCATACCAAGCAACACCTTTCACTTTACGTTTCCAGCTAGGCGATGCCACTGTGCCGCCTAATTCATCATCCAGATCAATTCCAGAGACGTCACCAAAACCAAATTCATTTAAAACATGATCAATGCGTTGGATACCCATTTTAGAAGCAAGATCAAAAAAATACGTATCACACGATGTAATGATCGCGCGGTTAAGATTCACGATACCATGACCATGTCGACGCCAGTCATGAAATTTATGCGAGCTATTTTTGAGTTGAAACCAACCTGGATCATAGAGAGTAAAATTAGGTGTAGCGATACCTGAATTTAAACCTTCGAGAGCGAGAAAAGGTTTGATCGTTGAAGCCGGTGGATAAAGCCCACGTAACGCCCTATCATACAATGGACGATCTGGTGATGTTTGGAGTGCTTGAAAATCTTTTGAGCTAATGCCGGCAACAAATAAATTCGGATCATAACCGGGTTGACTCACCATTGCTAATACTTGTCCTGTGCTTGGTTGGATGGCAACAACAGCACCACGATGGCCTTCTAGTGCTTTCTCAACAGCAATTTGGAGGCGACTATCTAATGTGAGATATAAATTTTTACCCGGAACAGGATGGATTTGATTTAAAACACGAACCGGTTCGCCACTCGCATCATTTTCAACTTGTTGATATCCTACTGTGCCGTGTAATTCATCTTCATAAAATTTTTCAATACCCAATTTACCAATATAGTTTGTTGCGCTGTAATTTGTCGCATCAATATCACCTAATTCATCAATATTGATTCGACCCACATAACCCAGCACATGACTCAAGCTTGCTTCAAAAGGATAGTGACGTATTAAACGTGCCTTGATAATAAAACCAGGGAAACGATAGGCATTCTCGGCAAATTTAGCGACATCCGATTCGGAAAGACGCATCTTTAAAGGGATTTCATCAAAACGGCGATGTTGTTTCAATTGCTTCTGAAATTGAACGATATCCGTATCATCAAGCGCAATAATTTTAGCAATTTCCGAGAGCGCTTTTAATAAGTTACCCGCTTTATACGGCGTTACATCCAAGCTAAAGACAGGGGTATTTTCTGCTAATAACATACCATTGCGATCGTAGATTAAACCACGTGTCGGCTCAACGGGAATAAGATCTAACGAATTTTTTTGTGACAGTGTTGTATAAAGTGTATGTTGAGAAATTTGTAAATACGCTAATCGAACGAATAACAATAAAATTAAAATAACCATGAAAATGAAAGCAATAATTGATCGCTGGCTGATCAACTGAATTTCTTGTAGGTGATTTTTAATAGGGGTTTTTTTGTACATTTTCTTTACCTAAACCTAACGGCCGGCCAGTGTACCTGGATTGGGGGCGAACTTCCAGAAAGTAACCTGGCATATTTGGTGGACACGCTGCGCTTTGTCCACCCTACTTACGATTCAAATTGTAGGGTGGACAAAGCGCAGCGTGTCCACCAAATATAATACAACCCTAGTTAAATTTATATCCAAGATTAAGTATCAACGGGACAGTAATACCGGAATTATGCGCACATAAACGCCCATTCGAATAATGCAATGCACTCAAAGTCGCATAAAATCCTTTCTTTTTACCAAAGAGCGCGCCAATCCCCACTTCATCTTGGAAAGTGTAATGCATACCTAAATTTTGCGTGGAGAAGCGTGTACGATTCACATATGCGGGACCAATACTTGCTTCTAAATAGGGGGAGAAATGCTCGGTTTTTGTCAAATAGAAACGTAAAACGGGTGCCAGCGCATAAATATTAATAACAGCATTTGATTTAGCACCATGAGCCCACCAGTGGCCAACACCACCTGCAAAATATAAATTAAAGTGCCCCCAAATAAGGGATTCTGGTTGATACCAAGCAACAGCACGATAACCATGCACACCCGCAGGATCTTTGCTTTTTAATAAAATCGGTAGCGTGACACCAAATTGAAAAGCGGTTGCAAATGCAGTGGAAGATATGAATAACGAGCCAATAGCGGCACAAGCATAGCGATTAAATTTGTTCACAAGTGTCATCCTTAACACAATGATTTTTATATAATAACACATAGAAATCGCATTGAAAATAATACCATCCTCTAGTTGAGCAAACACAGGAAACATTGACAAAAAAGCCTAAAAAGCGCACACTTCCCCCTCTTTTTTCGAGGCGCCCATGGCTACTACCGCAAGAGGCTTTTTCAACTCCACAGCCCATAAAACCACTCTCTTACGCGCGCTTGCCAGCACAGCCTCGATGTGGCCCAACTCGACAGAGTTGGCGAATGTTACCGATACGGACGACAGCAATGATAAAGGCATTAACTTAGCCTCGAAAGAAGCGGTCATTGGGGTTAGCTGTATTGCTGTAAGCATGGTGCTTATCACCGCTTTTTTTTGTGCCTCCGCCAAAAGAAGAAACCAAAATAGCGAAAGCATTATTTCCGTTCACATTAAAAGAAATAATGCACACTCATGTGGAGATAGCATTGTCATTCAACAATTAAATGTTAGTCGTGATCTCTCCGAAGAGGAGCAACTTGCAATTGAAGCAATAGGGCTGCGACCTTTTCTACTAAAAGAAATTACCGCCGTCATCCAAGATAAATTCGCAAAGAATGAGACAATCCAAGCCGGTTTAGCCATCCAACAAGTCATTAATGTGTTTCTTCCACAAAGTAAAACAACACATGATATGGGTCCGTATGATTTAATAGAAGATATCACTGTAAAATACAATCCCAGAAAAAATCGTTGTAATTTCTTTGCAACCATACTACCACCCTTAACGCAAACAACACTGTTATTTGAAACCCTATTTGGCGCAGTGCAAGACCTGGGTTCAATGCAATTATCTCCGAGTATTCTTCCTATCAGTAGATCGGCAAGTAATGATATTTCGATTTTCCAGATCGTGTTATCAACTGTGTTTGGGTTGGGCATGTTATACATCAGTCCTGGTCAAGCGTTCATGGGTGATCTTGGTTCAAAAATAGATAGAAAATTAATTAATTTATTTACCTGTAGAAAAGAAAATACCCCCTCTGAGCCTGCAGCAGATATATCGAAAGCCGTGAAAATTAAAATTCGCTTAGCACAGGCAGCTTTAGCGCTCTTTGTTTTAAATAGTTTGTACGCAGCGGTGATTGGTGACTATCAATCAACAGTTTCACTCAACGACAGAATTAATGCGCTCGATGATTCACTCATTCCACCGTGGGCTGTATTATTTTGCTCTATGATGGAGTTTGGCTTGAATCAATTAAATGATCCTGTGATGCTTTTTAGTGAATTACTCATGGGGACAACGTTAATTTATGCTTATTTCAATAACAAACCAAAACCAAAAGCGATAGCACAGCTTGAAGAAATAAAAACAGATGCCATGAAAAAAGATATTGTCGAAAAAGACGATGAAACAGGAGAAGCAGCGATAATACCAACTCCATCGACACCACCACCAACAAATGGATTGCAGACACTTGGAAAGTTTTCTCCGAAACGTACAACCACACCGCCTGCCAATTCAACGCCTCCTAAAATTAATTTAACTAGCCATCAAGAAGACCTACGTCAACCACTCTTGTCAACAGAAGAGAAAAAAACATCTCTTACCAAAAATTAACAACACCTGTCTTTCCCGCCTTCGCGCAGTAGTGTCCGGTTAATCTGTGCATAAGTAGAACTGTCACCCCGCAAAATTATCAGCCACAGTTTTAAGAAGGACACAGAATTCGTTCTGATAATTTGTGCGGGGCCTGGTTGACGAACTTAAGTGATACGCAGTTTCTCTTAAAATTTGCACCAGGCCCCGCACAAAAACGCGAATGAAGGTTTATTTTTCTTTTAAAGAGAAGTGGCGCGTTTTTTGCGGGGTGACAGTTCTACTTATGCACAGATTAACCGGGCACTACTGCGCCTTCGCGGGAAAGACAAGCCGGGGATGAGCATTCGGTGGACACGCTCACCCTACGTTTCTTTTTTATTAAAACGTTTACCAATCTTGGATTATATTAAAGAGAATATTTACTAAAGAGTCGGTATGTAATTGACTATCATTCAATGCAGCAATGTATTCAAATGAAGTGCCGCCCGCATCAAGAAATTGTTCTTTACCACGAATCGCAATTTCTTCGAGTGTTTCCAGGCAATCAACAGGAAAACCTGGGCAGATAACTTGAATATGTTTGATATTTTTTTGTGGTAATTCTGCTAATACTTTATCGGTATAAGGTGTTAGCCATTTCGTTGGACCTAAACGCGATTGAAAAGCCACTGACCATGCATCGTCTTCCAATCCTAGTGCTTTAGCCACTTGATTTGCTGTGGCATGACATTGATCCGCATAGGGATCACCAAGATCGATGTAACGTTGCGGGATGCCATGAAATGAAAATAACAAATACTGTTTTGCATGCGTTTGCCAATGCTGGCGAATAGATGCGCTGAGTGCTTGAATATAATGTTCATGCTGAGAGTATTCATTTAACATGCGAATTTCGGGGATATGACGCCACTTTTTAAATGTTTTTGCCACACAATCAAAAGTCGATGCCGTGGTTGTTGCGGAGTATTGCGGATATAAAGGGAAAACGAAAATACGGTCTACTTTTTTACTGCGCAATTCTTCTAGAGCCGTTTTAATCGATGGATTTCCATAGCGCATACCCACTTGCACAAAAACGTCTGTAGCTAATTTATTTGATAAGACTTGCTCTACACTATTCGCTAATTCTAACGAATAATAGAGAAGAGGGGAGCCATTCACAGTCCATATCTTATTGTATAATTCAGCGGATTGTTTTGGGCGGGAGCGTAGCAAAACACAGTATAGAAATGGCTGCCAAAGAATTTTTGGCACTTCAACAACACGCGGATCGGATAAAAATTCTTTTAAATAACGACGTACCGCTGATATCGTTGGTGCATCGGGTGTGCCAATGTTTGTTAATAATATACCGATTTTTTTGGCTATCATGATTGTTTATTTATCTTAAAGCCCAGAGCAGCAAGCCGATCTACCATATTAGGATGCGTAGAAAATAAATCCGCAATAGATGCTACTGGCTCAAAGCCTGCTTGAATGGGATCAAAAATATAAGCTTCACGACGGACATTTTCATGTGGCGTTTGTTGATAAGCCGCCGCGTAGGCATCTTGATTGTTGGCATGATCGTTTTGGATTTTTAATAGTGCAGAAATTAAAGCTTGATTATCACGCGTTAATTCAACAGCACCGGCATCAGCCATGTATTCCCGACGTCTGCTCAAGTACAGTAAAATAATGATATTAATCACGGGTAACAAATAACGTAATAAAATAATAATAGGCACGAGCGTATTGCGTGATTCACTGCGGGAGTCACGATTAGAAAAGATGGCGCTATAAAAAAATATATCTAATACCATCAACATTAAATTAGCTAATACCGATGCCATTAATGTCAATTTGATATCCATGTGACGAATATGACTAAGTTCGTGCGCCATAACTGCTTGTAATTCGCTACGATTTAATTTTTCCATTAAACCGCGTGTAATAGCAACCATCGCTGATTTTTCACTATAGCCACTGGCAAATGCATTCATATAATCCGCTTCAATAACAAACACTTTGGGCATATATTGCAGCCCGGCGGCGATTTTCATTTCATCAACGACGTTATATAGCTGAGTTTCTTTTTCACTGCGTGCCGAATTAGGGCTAATTTCACGATACTCCGTGCCAAGCAGCATCAGTTTATCGGACAGAGCGAAAGTCACAAAAACAGAAATAAAAGCAACAGCGACCATGACGATGGTTGCATACGGTGTCAGCGCAAAGGTAATAAGAGCGTGAAATAATTGTGGAATGGTTGCACGTGGATATTGTTCTGAATAAATGAACATATCAACTAACAAACCTAACGCTAAATAAATCGTGAAAAACAAACTAATCACAAAATAAGTGCGCCGACTGTTGCTGCGCAATGCAGCGCGCCAATCAACAGCCGTCGTTACATACTGATTAAAATTTAATGGGCTTGTCATAAATTTTATAATTTAACAGTGTAGTCTTCTTGCTGAGCAACTTTGTCTGCACTTAATTGCCAATAGGCGAAATCAAAATCTAATTTGCCACGGAAAATTCCCACAATCATGGCTGTGAAAAATGATTTTTTTGTCGCATTATAATGCTCAACGCTGTCGTTGAATGATTGTTTCGCGTAAGCTAATTTGTTTTCGGTGTTGACGATTTCTTCTTGTAACTGCAGGGCGTTTTGATTAGCTTTTAAATCAGGATATTGCTCAAATACCACATTAATATTGGATGCAATCTTAGAAATTTGATCTTCGGCATTAATACGCGCTTGTGTGTCGCCAGACGCTTTCGCTTTTTCGGCTTGACTGCGCAGAGCGACAACATCTTTTAGGGTGGTTTGCTCATAATCCATGTATTTTTTAACGACATTGATTAACGACTCAAATACTTTAAAACGACGATCTAATTGGATATCAATTTGTTTTTGATTATTTTTGGTTGCTTCAATCTGGGCGATCAGCGTATTGTAGGTCATTACAATAAAACCGCCGAGGAGGACAAGAACAATAAGGATAATAATGCCAGTCATGACTTTTAACTCCGAGGTTAGTCTTTGAGTTTGCAATAATCTACTATTATATCTTTTTCCATTTGAACCAGGAAGCCAAATATGTCAGATGCAACGTTAAATTTAACGCCTAAAGTCTATACTTATTTGCAAGAAGTTTCCTTGCGCGAACCGGAGGTATTAAAGCAGCTGCGCCTGCAAACGCATAAAATGAGTATGGCGCAAATGCAGATTTCACCCGAGCAAGGGCAATTCATGCGCTTATTGATCGAGCTAATAGGCGCCAAGAAAACCCTCGAAATCGGTGTCTTTACAGGATATAGCGCCCTCGCCGTTGCATTATCGTTACCCAGTGACGGTAAAGTGGTTGGCTGTGATATCAATGGCGAGTGGACAAAAATCGCTCGGAAATATTGGGAGATGGCGGGTGTTGCCGATAAAATGGATTTGCGACTAGCGCCGGCGCTGGAAACATTGCAATCATTATTAGATGAAGGCCAAGAAAATACGTTTGATTTTGCTTTTATTGATGCAGATAAAGTAAATTATCCGCATTACTATGAAATGTCACTGCGCTTAGTACGACCTGGTGGATTAATCGCTATTGATAATGTGTTATGGGATGGCGATGTTGCTGATTTCTCTATTACGGATGCCAAGACCGTTGTTCTACGAGAGTTAAATGCAAAATTACATACAGATGAACGCATAACAATAAGCATGTTACCACTTGGCGATGGCTTAACACTGGCTAGAAAGCGATAACCGGAGTAGCCCGTATGAAGCGCAGCGTAATACGGGCTACTCGAAAATCAGGTAACGATGAAATGACAAAAAAGCGCATTTTTATAATTTGTATTTCGGTGATGATCTCAATGACAATATTTAACGCCCACGCAGCGACATCACCCAAAAAAGGAATTATCATTGGTTTTGGCAACATGGGACGAAATCATTTTGAACGCTATAAAAAATTAGGCATCAACATTATTGCTGTGGTCGATATTGATGATACTGCTTTGAAAGTAGCAAACGATTTAGGATTGCAAACCTGTAAAAAAATTGAAGATTGTCATAATATTGAGCAAGCTGATTTTATCGATATCAGTACGCCGACTTATTTGCATTATCCCTTTCTTGAGCTAGCGATTCAAAAATATAAAAAACATATTTTTGTTGAAAAACCGGTGGTTTTAACCGCTGAAGAAGCCGATAAACTTGCTGCATTAACAAAAAATTATTCGCCTATTATTTTTGTTGGCGAAGTAGAGCATTATAACCATCGACTAACTAATTTTTTATATAACGCTCGCAATGCACAATCAATTAAGATATCTCGATCTGTTAATCTGGAATATTTTTTACATGGGAAACGCCCTTGGTTTCTTGATCCAAAATTAAGTGGTGGATTGATTCTTGATTTAATGGTGCATGATTTGAGTGAATTGGATAGTGCATTTGGAGAAGCAACCATACTTGATGGCGCATTTAAACAAAAGAAATATAATTGTATTGATGAAGCAACAGTGAAATTGTCATACAAACAGGCGCACGTGAATGCAGAAGTAACAGGAAGTTGGATTTCAGATAACTCACAACATCCTATTATTCTCACCGCTGAGATTACAGAACGAAATGGACACGTGAAAAAATTGGTAATTGATGATTATGCTGTGCGCGGGAAAGTGTTAGATGAAAACGATGCTTATTTAAATGAGATAAGAGCATTTAATCAAGCGGTGAATACTGGAAAAGCACCACATCCATTGGGCGAATATTTGCGTGTGGTGAAATTGGCAAATAGTATAATGTTACTGAGCCGCGCGCGTCAGCAAGCGTCGTAATACATTAAGTCCAGTGACGCTTGCTGACGCGCGCGGCTCGGTGCGTTGATAAACCAAAAACCGAAACAATGGCTGTCCATCTACCGTTTTTACATAATGGTAATTATTCCATGCTATTTTAAAATTAGCATTTTCTGAAAAAAATCTTATGTAATCAAGTTGAGCTCTACCAAAATATTTTTTCACTTTTATTGCATTCGTATTACGCATGTCAACAAATATAATATCCGGTTTATTTTTATTAATTTCATCGGCTATTGCATTCACAAGAAAATCCATGCTGTTTTTTTTCAATGCGTAAGCATGATGATATGCTTCAATATTATCGCTATATAATAATTCTGGCACAAATCCTAAGCAGCCAAAACGAGAAATAAATATTGATTTTGTGTATTCTGTTCCTGGGAAAGCAAAGTCGGCATTATCTGAAAGAAAATAAACGGTTTTATATTGGTATTCTTGCAAAACAGCTAACCACCTTTGATATTGTTTTGCGTTTGCTGTTGCTAAATTATAAAGACAAGCACCTTGATAAAATGGATACGACAGTAATAAAACACCGATGGCAGCAGAAAAAATAAATGGTAATTTTTTTACTGCCTCTCGTTCTGGAATACAAAAAGCAAATACTAAAAATAAAAATAAAGTCACTATGAAAAACAAATGCACTTGCAAGGGTGAGTGTAATAAATACTGATTAAGTAGCCATCCGGTTGCCCATACAAAAACGGTAGCCGCCAAGATTTTTAAATAGTGTGTATAACGATAAGATCGATAAAAAATTAGTCCAAATATAACAGCAAATAAGCCAAAATAACCGCCACTCTGAAATCGAATACTCAGTGTAATATAATCCATCCGCCAACAGAGATAACTAACAAACAAAAATGCCCATAATCCGAAGCTGATGTAATCCCAGCGGGTAAGACTTTTTGGGGTGATTAACAAGCTAAATAATAACACAATAAGAAGTATACTGGTGGAAACCATGGGTAATGCATGGTAATTCCATGGTGTGTGTTGTAGTAAAAATGAAAATAAAAAACCTACTGAAGCTAATGCCAACACAGTACTGAGTGCCGGATACGGATTATTCGCGCGTCGCAATACATATAATACTATCGCAAAATACGTGAACCATGCTTGAGGAGAAAAAAGTATAGTCCTAAATGGAAACCCGTATTGTTGGTAATAAAATTTTGCAGCAAAGGGTATAACAATAGTTAAATAATCACGGTTAAACACGATAATACTAAGAAAAAATAATAAACCAACTAACACAATACCGACTATTTCAGGGCGAAAAAAAGCTTTCACACTGCCTTTTTTCCAACAAAAATATATTTCAACCAAGAGAAAACTCAATAGAAAATAGGGCTTAATAATAAATCCCACCCCTGAAAATAGACCAACCCATGCCGCCATGAGAGTTGAATTAGCAGAAGAATTTTGTAGTCGATGCACTACTAACAAAAAATACGGCATCGTGAATATAATTAAGAGATGTTCACGTTGCCCGAAATCACTAAAAGGGAAAAGTAAAAATAAAATTGCCAGTGTAAATAAAAATAAATACCGCGTCAGAGAGTCTATTTTATTAGTCAATAAATAACAAAAGCAAAGAGAGCATAATGCTAAACAATCAACATAAATACGAATAGCAATATCGGTAGGAAAAGAAAAAATTTTGGCAATGAATACGGCAGGAATATAGCTATATAACACCATAGGCGGATTCATTTCAAAGAAATCGTGCGTATAAGTACCGCCTGACAATAGCCGTTGCGTAGCCACCATTAACCAACTTACGTCGGAGTTAAACAAAAAATGGCTTTGCAAAATCCAAGAAAGCAAATAAATACCAAAGATAGCACTTAAAAAAAATATTTTTTTCCCGTGTGTAGTCGGCATTGTCGAATCCATGACAGAAGCGTAGGGTGGACAAAGCGCAGCGTGTCCACTGAATACTGGTGGTGGACACGCTGCGCTTTGTCCACCCTACGTTACATTATCAAACACGAGCAATTGCATAATGCTCAAATAAATAATCCACCCACAAATTACTAAGCTGTTCTTGCAAACGATTTTGAATTTGACGTTCATCAATATTATCAAAATCAATCAACTCTAATGGCTGTTCTGGCCATGAGCATGCAAATACTGCTTTGGTACGCTTACCCGTCTCAGGATCCACTTGCCATTGCAAGCATTGCGCACAAACACCTTTGAGCATGCATTGCATCGTACTGTATACAGAGCCAGAAACACGAGGTTCTTTGACGAGAAATTCTTTTAAGCTGGTTTTGCGAGCTTCTTGAAATCGACGTAAAAAATCTGTGCCGCCAATTAAATGAATACGGTCAATATCAGCTAAAGCAATTTCCGGATGTGGTTTGCTTGCAGCTAATTTTCCACTGGCATAACAAAGTAGCGCTTCTATACTATCAACCGATGTTGTGTAATCTTGCGGACGTCTCGGTGTGATTAGTTCGCCACTTTGAGTAACCCAAATAATAATATCCGCAGCACTTTCAAGTTCATCTTGGCAATAAACTTCTTCTTTATTTTTAAAGTGGCCCACATAAATGACACGATTACCCGCAGCACGCAGTGCAGTACCATAGCTATTCAGTAAAGCAATGCTCAACTGATTACCCATTAATAGAATAGTTTCATGCTCATGCGCAATTTTATTTCTAGTCCCTGTCGGCCCCATGAGAGAGACAGGATCATTAACGCGTAGTGTCGAACAAATTTTTGAGCTAGTACCAGATTCAATGACAATAAATTTTAAATTACCCTGTGTGCGTTCAACACCGGCAGCAATGAGTGCTAATGGCTCCATTTGTAGCGCTGTATGGTCAATGCGTGGGGCAAAAGTTTCAAAATTTTGTAAGCGATAAAATTGGCCTGGCTGGTAATGTTTAGCAGCCAATGGCGAATGTATGGTTAGTTCCACCACATTATTAGTGCGACGTTCAATTTTAGCAACGCGTGATTGAAATAATGAGGCCATATGGTGAGAAAAATTTTCGTACTCTGAGGCGTCGCCAACCTTGTTTAGCTTATCTTTCAGAACAGCAAGAATCTTGGGATATGTACGCATACCCGATGCAATGGCTTTTACCACATTCCCGTGAAAAACAGGATGCGTATCACCAATCAAGCTCACGCGATAATGATCTTTGTGATAAGACGTAAATGGCCCAAAGTCCGGCTCTTTGCAATGTGTAATGCCATGCGGAATAACTAATTCTTTGTTTTTATCTTCATAATGCTGATATTGAAAACCTTGGCGTGAAAACGTGCCTTTGTGTTCAAATTCATAGGCAATATTGGGTTGTGTTCCCGTGGCAACAAAGATGGATCGTGCAGGTAAGCGCACTTCTTCCATCGTTGCTTCCCATTCATCTGGCGTTTTACGCAAGCGACGATGACAAACAAGCGTTTCCACGTGACCGAATTGATTCAATGCAACCGTAGTCGGCTCTAATGCTTCAGCGTAGTAAATACCTTCTTCTAACGCTTTTTTTAATTCTTCGTGATTATTAATATAAGCAGGGGAGTCTTGCATCATGCGACGATAAGCAATTGTCACGCCACCCCATTGACGAATCAATTTAATGAAATCCGGTTGTTGGTTGTGTGCTTTAGCGCGCTCACGCTCTTTCTTGACAGCACGACCATGATGAATAAATTCATCCAGAATTTCGCGCGAAGCAGAATCTAATGGATTTAAAACATAATCTTCGCCATAAATTTCAATCAGTTTTTCATAGCGCACTAAGGTTTTTTCAACTTGTGAGATGTAATACGCTTGCACTTCGGTAGCCGTATCAACACCTGTCAAACCACCACCGATAATGACAGCAGGTAAGCGGACTTGAATATTCGTTAAACTACTCGCCTTCGCAGCGTTACCTAATTGCAATGCCATCAAGAAATCATTTGCTTGGCGCATACCAGGTGCCAAACTGCCTGGAATAGGTAATGCTTTCGGTAGACCAGCACCAACAGCAATGACAAAATGATCGAAGCCCATGCTCCAGGCATCATCGACCGTCACCGTACCACCAAAACGTACGCTACCAAATACTTGGAAGGTAGGACGACGCATCAAGCTAATATAAATTAATTTTAAAAAATTCTTATCCCAGCGAACGGTAATCCCGTATTCGGCAACACCACCGAAACCCGCCATCAAACGTTCATCGAGATTTTCTTTAATATCATTGAAACGATAAATCGGTTCTTTAATGAGTTTTTCGTCGAGAGGCTCAATTTTTAAGCCATCGAAACCAACAATGGCAAACCCTTCTAATAACAAGTGATGTGCAAGTGTAAAACCAGCAGGACCCATGCCCGCAATCATGATTTTGAGACCGTTATAAGGTTTCATCACATATTGTTTTTGACGCAGTGGATTCCAACGCGTCAGCAAATCATAAATTTCTACACCCCACGGTAAAGCGAGTACATCAGTTAAAATACCTGTTTCGACTTGTGGAATATTGACTGGGTCTTGTTTTTGATAGATACACGCTTTCATGCAGTCATTGCAAATTCGATGACCTGTAGCAGGACACATGGGATTATCCACCATGACCATTGCAAGCGCTGCTAAAGTATGGCCATCGCGTTTTAGCACATGCATCTCAGAAATTTTTTCTTCTAGTGGGCAACCCGTCATCGTGAGATCGAGAGGATTTTTTTTCAAGCCTTGCGTAGGATCGCCTTTTTTGACAGGAAAACCTTTCGAGCAAAAGTCCCCGTCATGATCATGGCAATAAATACAATAATTCACTTCATCTTGTGTTTCACGTGGTGTCATACGTGGATCAGTTAACTTAAATCCATCACGTAAGCGAAATTGTGTATCTGGAACTGTTAAGCGCTCAACTTTATCATGTAAAACAGCGACGGTAGGAACGAGGTTGCCATATTCAATTCGTTCTGGAATACGAAAACTTGTCCAGCCAGCAACAACTTCTTTGCCAGTAGGTGATACGATGGCTTGTACGCACCATTGCACAAGCTTATCAATTTCAGGGGTAAATTGATCTGGATTAGTCAGGTAGTAATTACCAAGTAAAGCGATTGCTAATTCTTTATCATCGGCTTTGAGTGGTGCTGTGTTTAACTCTGTATTAAGCCAAACATCCAATTCGTGAAAAGCAGGATAACTATTTACCTTGAGTAAATCTTTTTTTGCTCGTCGCAAAACAAAATATTTTTTAAAGGCTGAAATAGGATTATAGGAAAGCGTTCTTGCCTCAGCAATAGCAGCAGCTTCTTCGATAGCAAATAAATCAATTAGAAATTTTTCTAGTATGGGTGCAGAAGTAAGCAAAAGTTCGCTAATAGCCAGCGGCGCCGTATTGTATGTTCCTTCGCGATAGGCCAGTAATCCGGCGTGCGCATCTGGATTAACCACCGCCAATTGAGATAAAAAAGCCTCATCTAGTCGTTTTAATCCCTCTGCCTGAAATAACTCAGCAAAGGTGAAACCGTTCAGTTTTAAGCTTGGATTCGGCATATGAGAGGTTTTTCATGGTATTAAGTGTGGCTGCATTATAACAAGTAGCCCGAATGAAGCAAAGCACTGAGTATTGTAGTGTCGTAGCCCGTATGTAGCGCAGCGTAATACGGGGTGGTATGCGCCAAATCCCGTATTACGCTGCGCTACATACGGGCTACGTGTAGAGCAGAAGATATCTTTTGAGACCAGAGAGGAGTGCACAATGCTCAGCCGGATATTGCGACAAAACCGGCCAGCATAGCTTCAGAGTTTGCTCTGCAGCAGCCAAATAACGAGACTCTTTCGTCAGTGCTCCTAGTTCGATTAATGCTTGCACGGCAACACCATTTCCAGAAGGAAGTGATTCATCCATCAAGGTCTTAGGTCGATACAAAAGCTTTTCATGATCATCCGCGGTGAAGTAAAAACCACCCGCAGTAGGGTCATAGAAATGCGTTAGCAACGTATCAGCCAGTTCTTTCGCAAATTTCAAATATTTTTGATCCGATAAAATGCGATAAGCAACCAATGAAGCATCTAGCAAGAAAGCATAATCATCTAAATAGGCAGGCAAACTAGCCGCACCATCTTTATAGCAAGCAAATAATCGCTGATTCGACCAGCAATGTTCAAATAAAACCCCCAAGGCTTTTTTGGCTGATTTAATGAATGTTGGCTCATGCAGTTGGTCGCCAGCAATCAACAAACTTTTAATCATTAACGCATTCCATGCTGTTAAAATTTTCTCGTCGCGATAAGGTTTGATACGACGCTGACGAGCAGCGAGTAATTTATGTTTTGCCGAAACCAACACAGCTTTTTCGTGCGCGTTTTGGAGTGCTTCAGCAATATGGAGATGCCACATGCCTTCAAAATTAGGCGCATCATCTAGACCATAATAAATTTTAGTAATTTGAAATTCTTCGCGCAAAAGCAGTTTATCAATTTCTTGAATATCCCATACATAAAATTTCCCCTCATGATCTTCTGAATCAGCATCCAAGGTAGCGTAATAACCGCCACTAGGCGCTTGCATTTCATCGAGCACCCAATTGGCAGTGTCTCGGGCAATTTCCGCAAAATAAGGCTCGTCAAATAAAGGGGCTGCGGTTGCATATAAAGAAATTAATAACGCATTGTCATATAACATTTTCTCAAAATGAGGAATATCCCATAAAGCATCAACACTGTAGCGAAAAAAACCGCCGCGAAGTTGATCATAAATGCCACCTTCAGCCATTTTGAATAATGTCGTTAAAACCATCGGTGATTTTTCGGTAAGTAAAAATTCTAATATTGTACATTGTGGAAATTTAGGTGTGTCACCAAAGCCACCATTTTTACAGTCAAAAATGTCTTCAATAGCAGTCAACGCATTGATAAGTGGTTCGTCATTAAATTGAAATTGCTCATCTGTTATTTTACTGGGGCGCTGCACGACATCCCGCAAGCTTTGATTTTGTTTTTGAATATCATCTTGACGGTCACGAAATAACCCCGCAATTTTTTGCAAAACTTCTTTGAATGCCGGCATCTGCTGGCGACGCCCTAATGGAAAATACGTTCCACTAAAAAAAGGTGTTAAATCATCGGCTGTTAAAAACACAGTTAAAGGCCAACCGCCACTGCGTTGCGTCAATAAATAATGTGTTGTTTGATAAATTTTATCGAGATCAGGCCGCTCTTCGCGATCGATTTTAATATTAACAAATAACGAATTCATTAAATCCGCTGTCGCTTCATCTTCGAATGACTCATGCGCCATAACATGACACCAATGACAAGCTGCATAGCCAATGGAAAGCAGAATAGGCTTATTTTCTGCGCGTGCTTTAGCAATCGCTTCTGGCCCCCAAGGATACCAATCAACGGGATTTGAGGCGTGCTGTAGTAAGTAAGGGCTTGACTGATGAATTAAATGATTTTGCTTTACCATGTCGCATCCTTGTTACCTGTATTGTTATAAATTTACACGATTTGGCACGTGTTTTCAAATTGCTTGACATCGGTTTATACCCACGTTTAACTTTGGGATCACTTAAGATAAAGGATTAGATTATGAAACTGCGTCAGCTTATTGTTTTAACAGGCATTACTTTGCTTAGCCAGGCTGCTCTGGCAAATATTACTGTGCAATCATTTTCACTCGCGGCAGGCCAAGGGTGTGATAATTTTACGGGGAAATGGGCGGGTGGCGGTACAGTCAAAGCAACTGTTATTTTTCCTATTACATGCCACTACAATGGTATTGCAACAGTTGTACCCAATCAGAATGGTTACAATGTCCATGTCGATTTAACTAAAGATTCCGGAATATGCCCAGACCACGAGTCACTGGATCTGCCTGGCACTTGTCAAAATGGTGCTATCAAATTACAAACAGACAGTGCTAACTTACATGGCGAGATGAACCCAGCCGGTACTGAAGCTAATTTAGCAGGGACAGTAAAATTTAATATAGCCGGTAGCACAGTCAATGCAGATATCAGCGATATGCATTTGAAAAAACAATAATTAACATTAGATCACTGTCTTTCCCGCCTTCACGGGAAAGACGAGCTTTTTTTGTAGAAAAAAATTCGTGAGGATATCTCAATAGCGCCTTGAAAATTATTTTTTTACCCCCATATTTATTCATAATCGTCATTTCAATTTTATTAGGAGTGAAAGCCCAATATGAGCGCCCAAGCACAACAAGAAACCTTAAGTTTTCAAGCTGAAGTCAAACAATTATTAAATATCGTTGTTCACTCATTGTATAGCAATAAAGAGATTTTTTTACGGGAATTAATATCAAATGCGTCAGATGCGGCAGATAAATTGCGCTTTGAAGGATTATCTGACTCAGCGCTCTATGAAAACGAGGCAGAACTCAATATCAAAGTGAGCTTTGACGAAAAAACAAAAACCATCACGATCAGAGATAACGGCATTGGTATGAGCCGTGATGAGGTAATCGCCAATTTAGGTACCATCGCAAAATCGGGAACACGCGAATTTTTATCCCGCTTAACAGGGGATCAGAAGAAAGACTCTCACATGATCGGTCAATTCGGTGTGGGTTTTTACTCTGCATTTATTATCGCGGATAAAGTGACAGTGATCACGCGTCGCGCTGGTTTAACAGCGGATCATGGCGTGCGCTGGGAATCCAATGGTGAGGGTGCTTACACCATTGCTAACGTAGAAAAGAAAACTCGCGGTACTGACATTATTTTACATCTTAAAGAAGGTGAAGATGAATTTTTAAATGATTGGCGCTTACGTACCATTATTTCTAAATACTCAGATCATATTAATTTGCCCATTATGATGCGCAAATTACCAGACGCCAACACAAAAGAAGAAACGGATATAGCACCGATAGAGTGGGAAGCTGTTAACCGCGCAACTGCATTATGGACACAACCCAAAAATACGATTACGGCGGAACAATATAAAGAACATTACAAACATATCTCACATGATTTTGAAGATCCTCTCTTGTGGGCACATAATCAAGTAGAAGGTGGGAATCTCGATTATATTAGTTTGCTATATTTACCCGCGCATGCACCATTTGATTTATGGAATCGCGAACGTCAGCATGGCTTAAAACTCTATGTTCAGCGTGTATTTATTATGGATGATGTTTCACAATTCATGCCACATTATTTACGTTTCATGCGCGGCGTTGTTGATACCAACGCATTGCCATTGAATATTTCGCGTGAAATTTTACAAGATAATCCAACCATCACCAAATTACGTAACGCTCTTGTGAAACGTGTATTGGATATGCTAGAAAAACTAAACAAAGATGAACCGGAAAAATACGCTACGTTTTGGGGCGAATTTGGTAACGTTATCAAAGAAGGGCCAGCAGAAGATTTTGCTAATCGTGACAAAGTTGCCAAGTTACTGCGTTTTGCATCAACACACACAGATACAGCTGTGCAAGATGTTTCATTCGATGATTACATTAAACGCATGAAACCAGAACAGAAGAAAATTTACTACGTGACAGCAGAAACCTTTAACGCGGCGAAATCCAGTCCCCATCTCGAAATTTTCCGTAAAAATAATGTTGAAGTCATATTATTATCCGATCGTATTGATGAATGGTTAGTGAGTCATTTGTCTGAATATGAAGGTAAAGCATTACAATCTGTTGCAAAAGGCGAAGTGGATTTAGGGGAAATTTCTACGGAAACACCCGCTGAAAAAGAGCAATTAAAACAAACTGAAGAAAAAGCGAAACAAGCGTTTGAAACAGTACTGACGCAAGTCAAAACTATTTTAGGCGACCAAGTAAAAGAAGTGCGTTTAACACATCGTTTAACTAATTCCCCAGCTTGTTTGGTTTCTGATAATCAAGATATGGGCTTACAGTTACAACGTTTATTAAAAGCAGCAGGTCAGGAAATCGGTGAAATTAAGCCAATTTTTGAATTGAACCCAGAGCATCCTTTATTACTTAAACTGAAAGCTGAAACCAACCAAGAGCATTTTACTGACTTAACGCAGATCTTGTTCGATCAAGCGGTATTGGCTGAAGGTGGGCAATTAAAAGATCCGGCTTTATTTGTACAGCGTCTCAATAAAATGTTATTAAACTAAAAAGACTGTTGATTTCATTAGAAAATCCCAGATAAATTCACTCTTCTGGGATTTTTGTTAATTTATTTGTATATTGACAGATCAATTGATTGTAATTATCTTATTAAAAGTACAAAAATAACCTAGAGGTATTGTTTATGCCATGGCCGTTCCTAAAAAAGAAAGATGTTCCGCTTGATGCTGATTTAATGGGTGGATCACAACACCAGACAGTGCTCCCAGGGCATTCAGCTGTCTATGCAGCAAACTATGCGGCTCCTACTGTTACATCAACTGCTCCAGCTGTTAACTCAGCGGCATCAGCAACTCAAACAAAAGCGCCCGCCAGTACGAATGACGAAGCACAACCCGGTGGATGCTGGGCATGGTTATTCGGCAATAACAGTAATAAAAAGAAATTAATGGCTGGCAAAAACCAGCGTAGCGATGACCTTGACGAATCCTATAAGATAAACACAGGTCCATGGCATAATTAATTAAATCGACCCTAGAGGCTGCATTCATGATGCAGCCTTTACAATTCATTTCTCTTGCCTAAAACCGATACAAGCCCATAAAAATATCAATTTAATTCTCTATCTATTCTCCCTATAATACCTCCCTAAGGAAACATTCATCAGGGGAAAGCTATGTTAATTGGCGTACCAGCAGAAATTAAAAATCATGAATATCGTGTCGGTTTAGTACCCAGTAGCGTGAGAGAATTAATAGCACAAGGACATCAAGTCATTGTTCAGCACGACGCTGGCGCAAAAATTGGTTTTGATGATGCTGCCTATGAACAAGTTGGCGCAACCCTTGCACCAACAGCAGCGGATGTGTTTCGCACCGCGGATATGATTGTCAAAGTCAAAGAGCCACAACCACAAGAATGTAAAATGCTCCGCAAAGACCAAGTCTTATTTACCTACTTGCATTTAGCACCCGATCCAGAACAAGCAAAATTATTACAAGAATCCGGTTGTGTGGCGATCGCCTATGAAACCGTCACCGACAATCGTGGCGGCTTGCCTTTGCTTGCACCGATGAGTGAAGTCGCAGGACGCATGTCAATTCAAGCGGGCGCCAAAAGCTTAGAAATTGTGAATGGTGGTAGTGGTATCTTACTTGGCGGCGTACCAGGCGTTGCGCCCGGCAAAGTTGTTGTGCTGGGCGGTGGTGTAGTGGGAACTAATGCTGTGCGCATGGCGATGGGCATGGGTGCGCAAGTCGTGGTGATTGATAGATCCATCGAGCGATTAAATCTATTAGATCTACAATTTGGCTCAAAAATTATTACCATTTATTCAACGACAGATGCAATTGAACGTCATGTTGCACGTGCTGATTTAGTCGTTGGCGCTGTATTAGTACCGGGTGGTTCTGCACCAAAATTATTAACCCGTGAAATGATAAAAAAAATGCGTCCCGGTTCCGTTGTGGTGGATGTCTCAATTGATCAAGGCGGTTGTTTTGAAACAAGTCGCCCAACAACACATCAAGAACCCACTTATGTAGTAGATGGTGTTGTGCATTATTGTGTAACGAATATGCCAGGTGGTGTACCACGCACATCCACTTTTGCATTGAATAATGCAACCTTGCCATTCATTTTAGCACTTGCCAAGTTAGGCTATAAAGAAGCAATGAAACGCGATCCGCATTTATTAAAGGGCTTGAATGTTTGTAAAGGCCATTTAACACATAAAGTCGTTGCAGAAGCATTAAAGAAAGAATATGTCACTGCTGAAGTGGCGATGAACTAAATCTTATTTCTCCCTTCTCCCGCTCGTGGGAGAAGGGTTGGGGATGAGGGCTTTGACGTCAACACCATTCTTAACAGAAGCCGTGTAACACTAAAATCCCTCACCCTAACCCTCTCCCATCAATGGGAGAGAGGATTATTTAGAGAGGGATAAACCGTGCTGACCTGTTTTGTAAAAAACAATGCTGAAAAATCAATTCCTATTTCAGTCATTGCCAGCAGTGACTTTCCGCAATGGCTAGAGAAACAAGACAATATTGTAAAAAACTGGCTAAAAACCACTAATTTTCGCGCTGATAACGGTAATATGAGCTTACTACCCGACACAACAGGGAAATTAATCCGTATTATTTTTTGTATAAATGACCTTAAAAATTTTTTTGCTATAGGCAGTTTACCGACTTCACTTCCTGACGGGATCTACTGTTTTGATTTAACAAATTCAACTTACAGTACGCATTATGCAACAGCATGGGGATTAGGAGCTTATCAATTTTCTCGCTATAAAAAACCCAGCAAAATCCCAGCAAAATTAGATCTAGAAAACATTAGCAATGCTGATCAGGTAATTAACACCATCGAATCAATTTACTTGGTGCGTGATTTAATTAACACACCAACAGATGATATGGGGCCATCTGAGCTTGCTGGTGTTGCCATCAGTCTTGCCAGTGAATTTTCTGCATCAATCACGCAAATTGTTGGGGATGATTTGTTAGCACAAAACTTTGCATCCATTCATACCGTGGGCAGAGCAAGCGATGATTTACCCCGTTTGATTGATATGCGATGGGGAAATGAAGCACATCCTAAAATTACTTTAGTCGGTAAAGGCGTGTGTTTTGATACCGGCGGTCTTGATATTAAGCCATCATCCGGTATGTTATTAATGAAAAAAGACATGGGCGGCGCTGCGCATGTGTTAGGTTTGGCGCGCATGATTATGCAAGCAAAGCTACCCGTTAGATTACGCATCTTGATTCCCGCTGTTGAAAATTCAATTTCAGGTAATGCCTATCGTCCTGGCGATGTTATTAAGAGTCGCAAAGGATTAACGATTGAAATTGGCAACACTGACGCTGAAGGGCGTGTGGTATTAGCGGATGCGTTGACAGAAGCGGTCAGTGAAAAACCAGCATTATTAATCGACATGGCAACATTAACCGGTGCTGCACGTATTGCGGTTGGTACTGATATTGCAGCCATGTTCACGAATTCAGATAAACTCGCGACAGATATTTTAAAACATGCCGAAACACAAAATGATCCTATTTGGCAGTTACCCTTATTTGTTGGCTATCGTGATTCATTAAATAGTTCCATTGCTGATATTAATAATAATGCCGCTGATTCTTATGCCGGCGCAATTACAGCTGGATTATTTTTAAAAGAATTTGTACCAGACACCGTACCATGGCTGCATTTTGATATCATGGCATGGAATTTAAAGACACGTCCTGGCCGCCCACAAGGTGGTGAAGCAATGGCGTTGCGCGCATTATTTAGTTATTTAGTGGCGAAATATAACGGATAGCGTGGAAAAACAGGGTCCTAGAGAGTTGGTAAATACTTCTCGTCCATAAGAAAAAACAATTATCATCCTCTAGGACCAATACAGAACTCTCTAGGTGGGCATATTATACCCGTCTCGAAATAGAATGCAAAAAATCATTTTTATTCTTGAAATCATCCAGTTGTCAAAATGTTACTTCCAGTTTCCCCTGATATTTTGTCATCTATTTCTTACAAAATAGTCACGTAGGGTGGTCAAAGCGTAGCGTGTCCACGATTTCCTAATGGTCTAACTCCAGTTTAATAACACTTTACCACTTTGCCCGGTATTCATCACAGAAAATGCTTTTTCATAGTCATTGCAATGAAATTGATGCGTAATCACAGAGTGAATATCTAACCCACTTTGCAACATGCAAATCATTTTGTACCACGTCTCAAACATTTCACGGCCATAAATACCCTTAACGGTGAGCCCTTTCATAATAACTTGGCTCCAATCAATTTGCGTTTCTTTGGGTAAAAAACCTAACAGAGCGATTTTGCCCGCATGATTCATGTGTTCTAGCATGCCATTAAATGCGTTTGCATTGCCTGACATTTCCAAGCCAACATCAAAACCTTCGTGCATGTTAAGAACATTCATGGCATCACGTAAGGTATGTTTGCTGCTATCAATCGCCAGGGAAACACCGATTTTTTTAGCTAATTCTAAGCGATAGGGGTTCACATCCGTAATAACCACATGACGCGCGCCCACATGGCGTGCAATAGCAGCCGCCATGATACCTACGGGGCCAGCACCGGTTACCAAGACATCTTCACCCACTAAATCAAACGATAAAGTCGTGTGTGCAGCATTGCCCAGCGGATCTAAAATCGCTGCTTGTTCATCGGCAATGGATTTCGGAATAGGGTAGGCATTGACTGCTGGAATCACGACATATTCTGCAAAACAACCAGGACGGGTGACACCCACGCTTTCATTTTTGCGACATAAATGGCGTCGACCAGCGCGACAACTACGACAGAAACCACATGAAATATGCCCTTCACCAGCAACACGTGTACCAACTTGTAGCCCAGTCACTTCTTTGCCAATTTCAACAATTTCACCCACAAATTCATGACCGGTCACTAATGGTACGGGGATGTGTTCTTGTGCCCAAGCATCCCAGTTATAAATGTGGATATCGGTACCGCAAATAGCGGTTTTTTTCACTTTGATTAATACATCATTATGACCGACAACAGGCATCGGAACATCCATCATCCAAATACCAGGTTCTGCCTTTGCTTTCACGAGTGCTTTCATGTTGCAATCCTTCCGTAGGGTAGACACGCTGCGCTTTGTCCACCCTACGTGATTATTTTTAGTGGTTAATAATGCCTAGTTGTTTACCTATTTTTTCAAAAGCAGTAATCGCTTTATCTAAATGGCTTTTTTCGTGCGCCGCTGACATTTGTGTGCGAATACGTGCTTGACCATGCGGGACAACCGGATAAGAAAAGCCAATTACATAAATACCTTCTTTCAGTAAAGCATCCGCCATATTTTTAGCAAGCGTTGCTTCACCCAGCATCACAGGAATAATAGGATGTTCACCGGGGATTAATTTAAAGCCTAATTTTTCTAAGCCATTGCGAAAATAACGACTATTTTCATGTAATCGTTTCGGTAAATCATGACTGGATTCTAACATCTCTACTACTTTAATGGATGTGGCAGTAATCACAGGTGCTAGTGTATTTGAAAATAAATAGGGGCGTGAACGTTGTCGCAACCACTCTACAATTTCACGCTTACCACTTGTGTAACCACCAGAGGCACCACCGAGTGCTTTACCTAACGTTCCCGTAATAATATCAATACGATCGATGACGTTATGATAATCGTGTGTACCACGGCCATTTTTACCCATAAAACCTACCGCGTGTGAATCATCGACCATGACCATCGCATCGTATTGATCAGCTAAATCACAAATAGCCGGTAAATTAGCGATAATACCATCCATCGAAAAAACACCATCGGTTGCAATTAAGCGATAGCGAGCATTTTTAGATTCTTTGAGTTTTTCTTCGAGATCATGCATATCATTATTGGCATAGCGAAATCGCTGTGCTTTGCAAAGTCGAATACCGTCAATAATGCTGGCATGATTGAGAGCATCACTGATAATGGCATCCTCAGGGCCAAGCAACGTTTCAAATAAACCACCATTCGCATCAAAGCAAGAAGAGTAGAGAATGGTATCTTCCATTCCTAAAAAATGACTGAGTTTATTTTCGAGTTCTTTATGAACATTTTGTGTGCCACAAATAAAACGCACAGATGACATACCAAAACCGTATTCATCTAACGATTTTTTAGCAGTTTCAATCAGTGTGTTATGATTAGCAAGACCAAGATAATTATTCGCACAAAAATTTAAAACAGGCGAACCATCAGCCACAGTAATTTCCGCTTGTTGTTGTGAAGTGATAATTCTTTCACCTTTGAATAAGCCAGTTTGTTTTAAGTTATCGATTTCACGCGAGAGAAATGGGAGAAAATCATTTTTCATGTGGATATCCTATCAAGGTATTTTTTGTGGGAGAATTATGAAATAGTTTATGTGAAATTGCTATGTCATTTTTCGTAGGGTGGACAAAGCGCAGCGTGTCCACCGCGCGAACTCTACTTCGGGCGAGGGCTTTTAGGTGCTTTTTTAGCTTTAGGAAGATTTTCACAATACTGACATAAGGGATACAACTTTCTATAATGTGGATCGGCTTTTTTTATCTCAGGCATATAATAAAATAGTAAATTAATTAACGTTGCAACTTTGGCGGAATAGACTTGCGTCTCCTCAAATTTTTTCGTTTTCAAGCGCATTTTAACCGCATCAATACGTTCGGGTGTTTTGACATCCCGACGAATTACATTGAGATAGCTAAACACTTTTGCCCGTAAGTTCATATTCTCACCGTATGATTTTACTATTCAATGCGTTGTCATCCTTGATAAACTTTAACACTTTTCAACAACTCTAAGTATAGATCACATTTTGCGGGGCATTATGACAATAACCGAAGTTCCTCCCCAATTACGCTGGGCGTGCCGCCGCGGCATGCTAGAACTTGATGTTTTATTAGGGAATTTTTTAGAAGAAGCTTTTTTATCACTGACTGAGCAAGATCAAGCCATTTTTGTAAAATTACTAAGCGAAAATGATCAAGATTTATTCATGTGGTTAACGGGGCATAAAATACCAGAAAATACCAAATTCGCTGGAATGGTAGGGAAAATACGTCATCATGCACAGAATAGACATTAACTTGCAGCCATCTGCTTACTTTAAGTGGCTCTTATGCTTGATTACACTTGGCAGCCTATTCATCTCATTTTCACTGCCTGTTCACATTTTAATTAGGTTTTTTTTAGCCAGCATTGTTATTATTTACGCGGTATCTATTTTTTATTCTGGGTATTGGATGAAAAGCAAGAAGTCTATTGCAGGGTTATTATTTAACGATGGTAATTGGCAAATATTCTGCCTAAATAAGCGATTAGACGTTAAGCTTTGTGGCGAGAGTACCGTGACAAATTGGGTTAGCGTATTGCGGTTTCAAGTACTGAATACACGGCAAAAATACACGAGTATTATCTTTAAAGATGCGATGAATGCAGAGGATTATCGGCGCTTAATTGTACTGCTGCGCACAACCAGAGCCTATCAAGCAGAGCGTACTCGAAAGTCGCGTTTTGCTTAAAAATTACGGCATTTCAACTTTAAAATAGTATCTCATCACAAAATACGTTATTATTCGCACCTTTAGCCGGTATTCTGAGAACTATGCAACATATTCGTAACTTTTCAATTATTGCCCATATTGACCATGGCAAATCCACCTTAGCAGATCGCTTAATTCAACTCTGCGGCGGTCTTGCTGACCGTGAAATGGCGGAACAAGTGTTAGATTCCATGGATCTTGAGCGTGAACGTGGTATTACCATTAAAGCACACAGTGTTACCCTGAATTATAAAGCACTCGATGGACAAATTTATCAGCTGAATTTTATTGATACGCCGGGGCATGTGGATTTCTCCTATGAAGTGTCACGCTCTTTAGCCGCTTGCGAAGGCGCTCTTTTAGTTGTCGATGCAGGTCAAGGTGTTGAGGCGCAGACACTCGCCGTTTGCTATACCGCATTAGAACAAAACTTAGAAGTGATTCCTGTTCTCAATAAAATTGATTTACCCCAAGCAGACCCCGATCGTGTCATCAATGAAATTGAAGAAATTATTGGTCTTGAAGCAAAAGACGCTGTACGTGTTAGCGCGAAACAAGGTATCGGCGTTATTGATTTACTAGAAAGATTAATTACCCGTATTCCAGCACCTATAGGCGATCCCAATGCACCCTTGCAAGCACTGATTATCGACTCTTGGTTCGATAGTTACTTAGGTGTCGTTTCACTAGTTCGCGTTAAGAATGGTCGCATCAAAGTCGGCGATAAAATGCTAGTGATGTCGACGGGCCGCAGTCATGAAGTAGGCGGTGTCGGTGTATTCACACCCAAACGCACACCAACCGGTGTGTTGAGCGCGGGTGAAGTAGGGTATGTTGTTGCCGGCATCAAAGAAATTAATGGTGCACCGGTGGGTGACACACTCACACACACACACAAGCCGGCTACTGAAGCGTTACCCGGTTTCAAAAAAGTGCAGCCGCAAGTTTATGCGGGATTATTTCCAATTAGTTCCGATGATTTTCCTGCATTTCGCGATGCGTTATCAAAACTTTGCTTGAATGATGCCGCTTTATTTTTTGAACCCGAATCATCTGAAGCACTGGGCTTTGGTTTTCGATGTGGTTTCTTAGGTATGTTGCACATGGAAATTGTGCAAGAGCGCTTAGAGCGTGAATATAATTTAGATTTAATTACCACCGCGCCAACGGTTGTTTACGAAGTCATAACAACCAAGGGTGAAACCATTTATGTTGATAACCCTTCTAAACTGCCTGTTACAAATTATATCGAAGAAATTCGCGAACCGATTGTTAAAGCCAATATTTTAGTACCACAACAATACCTCGGTAATGTCATGACCTTATGTGTTGAAAAACGCGGCATCCAAAAAAATATGCTTTATCTTGGTAATCAAGTTTCATTAACCTATGAAATCCCCATGAATGAAGTGGTGCTCGATTTCTTTGATCGCTTAAAATCGGTGAGCCGTGGTTATGCATCATTGGATTATCATTTTTCCTATTTCCAAGTAGCGGATTTAGTAAAATTAGATTTGTTAATTAACAGTGAAAAAGTCGATGCATTAGCGTTCATTGTGCATCGCGATCAAGCGGTTTACAAAGGCCGACAAATTGCCGAAAAAATGCGAGAACTCATTCCACGCCAAATGTTTGATGTTGCGATTCAAGCAGCGATTGGCGCACAAATTATCTCGCGCTCAACGGTAAAGGCATTACGTAAAAATGTAACGGCAAAATGTTATGGCGGTGACATATCGCGCAAACGTAAATTATTAGAGAAACAAAAAGAAGGTAAAAAACGCATGAAACAAGTAGGTAATGTTGAAATTCCACAAGAAGCGTTTTTGGCGATTTTGAAAGTTGACAGCAAGTAAAGTAAAAAATAACGTAGGGTGGACAAAGCGCAGCGTGTCCACCTATGAATGTTGGTGGACACGCTGCGCTTTGTCCACCCTACTAACAAGAGCTCTACAATGAATTTTAATTTCGAACTTATTTTATTTTATGCGGTAGTAATTAGCGGACTAATTGCGCTATTTGATCTTATTTTTCTCGCCAAAAAGCGTCGGATTGCCTATGAGGCAGAAACAAAAGATTTACCTAATAAACCGGAAATGACCTATCCTGTCATTATTGAATATGCTCGCTCATTTTTTCCTATTCTATTAATTGTTTTTTTATTACGGTCATTTTTATACGAGCCATTTCGCATTCCATCTGCATCCTTAGAGCCCACGTTATTAACAGGTGACTTTGTATTAGTAAATAAATACGACTATGGTGTTCGCCTTCCCGTGGCACATACCAAATTAGTGCAAACAGGTGCGCCAAAACGAGGGGACATCTTTGTATTCCGTTATCCACCCAACCCGTCGGTGGATTTTATTAAGCGTGTTATTGGTTTACCAGGCGATCACCTCAAATATGTCGACAAGGTACTTTACATTAACGGCCAAAAGATTCCGCAAGAAACAAAAGAAACAACAACACGCGTCGACGAAGAAGGTCACACACAAGATGTGGTGATCAAAGAAGAAGATTTAATGGGTGTGAAGCACGCCATTTATCAAAATCAACATCAAGATGGTACAGACTTTAATGATATTGTTGTACCGGAAGGGATGTATTTTGCGATGGGTGATAATCGTGATGATAGCGCTGATAGTCGTTATTGGGGATTTGTGCCAGAAAAGAATATTTTAGGTAAGGCCGTCTTAATATGGATGAGCTGGGATTCAAATAATCACACCATCAGATGGGATCGATTAATTAAATCCATTCATTGAGAGCAGATTATATGAGTGATGAATTGTGTCGTAAATTACGTTATAAATTTAACGATGCTAATTTATTAAAAATTGCTTTAACGCATCGCAGCAGTAATGACAAAAACAATGAGCGTCTCGAATTTTTAGGAGACTCTGTTGTTAATTTCATTATTGCTGAAGCGTTATTTCAACAATTTCCACACTCACAAGAAGGCGATCTCAGTCGTTGGCGTGCAACACTGATTAATCGTGATACCTTGGCTAATATCGCCCGTGAATTCGATCTGGGCCGTTATTTAAATTTAGGCCCAGGTGAATTAAAAAGTGGCGGCAGTCAGCGACTTTCAATTTTATCGTGTGCAATGGAAGCAATCATTGGTGCTATTTATTTAGATGGCGGATTTGAAGCCATTCGTCAATGTGCGCTAAACTGGTATGAGCCTTTATTGCATTCATTAACTCATACTAGTAACCACAAAGATCCAAAAACATTATTGCAAGAATACTTGCAGGGAAAACATAAACCGCTACCGGTTTATGTTGTTGAATCTGTGGAAGGCGAAGCGCATCAGCAAGTATTCATTGTAAGTTGCTTGGTGAATGGCGTTGAGAAAAAAGCTATTGGAAAAGGCACTAGTCGTCGTCGTGCAGAACAAGATGCCGCTGAAACCATGTTAGGAATTATGAAAAAATGAGCAAATCAAATCGCTGTGGATATATAGCCATTATTGGACGTCCGAATGTTGGAAAATCAACATTACTGAATACAATTTTGGGCAAAAAAATAAGCATTACAACACCCAAACCACAAACAACGCGCACACAAATTTTAGGCGTCAAAACAACTCACGCCTATCAAGCTATTTATATTGATACGCCTGGCTTACACGAGTCAGAACATCGCGCCATGAATCGCTATATGAACCGCATGGCGAATGCAGTAATTATTGATGCAGACGTGATTGTTTTTATGATTGAAGCAACACGCTGGGATCGAGACGATGAGTTAGTTCTCGAAAAATTAAAACAAACTAAAGCACCGGTTATTTTAGTGATTAACAAAGTCGACGAATTAAAAGATAGAGCGGAAGTATTGCCCTTTATTATCAAACTAAAAGAAAAATTTAATTTTACTGACATTGTACCACTATCAGCAAGGCAAAATGATAACGTTTCAGCATTACAAGAACTACTTGTGACTTTCTTACCTGACGGCCCCAATTTATTTCCGAATGATCAAGTAACTGATAAACCGTTACGGTTTCAAATTGCTGAATTAATTCGCGAGAAAGTGATTCAATCGACAGAACAAGAAGTGCCTTATAGCACAACAGTTGAAATTGAGCAGTTCGAAGAAAAAGAAAAGATTACTGAAATTAGCGCGATTATTTGGGTTGAGCGCGATGGACAAAAGCCCATTGTTATCGGTAAAAATGGTGAGCGCCTCAAGCATATTGGTACGCTCGCCCGAAAAGACATTCAAATTTTAGTAGGCGGAAAAGTATTTTTACGTTTATGGGTAAAAGTAAAAGATAGCTGGACAGATGATGAAAGGGCATTGCGTAGTTTAGGATATGAGTAAATCGCAAAAAAATTAAAAAAAGCCTGTCTTTCCCGCGAAGGCGGGAATCTATTGATGGTATAAAGACAGGCTTGGGATTGGAGAACCTATGTTTTTTGGATATGCTATTAATACGCAAACTAAAACAAGATTGGCCGTCGTGATTGCTGCCAGTAGTTTTATACAAGAAGCATTAGCAGACACCGTGACAAACTCTACTGAAACTGTGTCGAATGAATCCTCTGGCACATCGATTGCCACAATGGCTTGTCTTAGCATGGTAATAGCGGTTTCATTACTAGGAATTGGTGTGACTTGTTATTATAGCTGTCGGGAAAAACCGAGCGACGCTCAAAATAAACAAGAACAGCAGGATGCTAGTGACGTAGAAAAACAACCTTATCGACTTTTAAATTAGTCATGGCATAGTAAATCATGCGTATAGCACTACAACCAGCATTTGTTTTGCATTCACGACCCTATCGTGAAACCAGTGTTATTGTCGATTTATTTACAGAAGAATATGGTCGGATAACTGCTGTCGCAAAAGGTGTACGTCAAGTCCGCTCCACATTGCGGCCAATGCTACAGCTTTTTATGCCATTATTAACTTCATGGCAAGGTAAAGGTGAGCTAATGACACTGACAGCCGCCGAACTGAATGGAACGCCTGGCAGGCTAGTCGGTGAGTATTTATTGAGTGGTTTATATCTGAATGAATTAGTCATGCGAGTATTACCTAAACATGATCCACATTCAGGGCTTTTTGCTATTTATCGTGGCACGTTATTAGAATTACAAAGTGCAAAATCGCAGCTGAAAACATTGCGGTTATTTGAAAAAAAGTTATTAGAAGAATTAGGTTATGGGTTGCAGTTACAAAACGACATAACAAGCAATGAGGCATTGGTAACGGATCGTTATTATCGCTTTCTGCCTGAGTATGGATTTGAGCGCTGCATGGAGAGTATAAACCAACCAAATATTTTTTCTGGAAAAAGTTTATTATCCTTTGCTACAGAGGAATTAAATGATGAAAGTGCATTGCGTGACGCGAAACGACTGATGCGCTTAGCCTTAAGTCCGTTACTAGGACAACAAAAAATTAATAGTCGGCAGCTATATTCACAACTGCCACGTGAACATAACATAGAAAAGGTAGAAGTAGAATGAACAATGCAACACGAGATATTTTTCTAGGCGTGAATGTTGACCATGTTGCAACCTTGCGACAAGCTCGTCACACACGCTACCCAGATCCTGTTGAAGCTGTTTATGCCTGTGAACAGGGTGGCGCGGATGGTATTACTGTTCACCTTCGCGAAGATCGCCGTCATATTCAAGAACGCGATGTTGAATTGATTCAACAGATTTTATTAACACGCCTCAATTTAGAAATGGCTGTTACTGATACTATGCTGAAATTCGCGGAAAAAATTCGTCCCGTACATTGCTGCTTAGTACCTGAGAAACGCGAAGAATTGACCACAGAAGGTGGTTTAAATGTATTAGGTGACGAGCAGCATATTAAAGCCGCTTGCGAACGTTTAGCAGCTGCGGACATTGATGTCTCACTTTTTATTGATCCCGATTTAAAACAAATTGAGGCGGCTGTTCGTTGCGGCGCTCCAACCATTGAAATTCATACTGGTCAATATGCAGATGCCAAAACGAGGGCTGAATGCCAACATGAATTACAGCGTATTGTGACGGCCGCTGATTTTGCGCATAAAGCAGGATTGGTCGTCAATGCAGGTCATGGGTTACATTACCAAAACACGCAAGCTATCGCACAAATACCGCAAATTAATGAATTAAATATCGGTCATGGTATTATTGCTAGAGCGTTGTTTGTCGGATTAGAAAAAGCCGTGCGAGAAATGAAAAAAATCATGATGGAAGCAAGAAAAGCTTAAAATGATTTGAGTATAAATTCTCAAGGAGTGAGCAGTGTGAAATTAGAGCCTGATATAGTTGAAGACTTATGTAAGATGCATAATTATTTTGTTAATAGAACCGACATAGTTGGCAATCCAACAACATGTAACCTAATTAAAAATATAAAAATAAACGTATTTCAAATTTTAAAAGAAATCCCTAATGAAAATGGGCTATATGATTTTAAAAAAATTGATCTCAATAAAGATTACGGCGACCCAAACATCATAGCGGAAAAATTTATAGATCTAGTTAAATTTATTTATCAGTTAAAAAGCTATCAAAATCCTGCTGATAATTTTATGTTTGGAAAAGTTAATATATTTTTCTTGATAAGCATTCGATTATTAAAAAATATAGGTGGCTTTATCTCCAATCTTATTTCATGCAAGAGTAATGATGAAAAATGGGGAGAAAAATTTAAAGAGATGGATAATCAAATAACGCAAGTAGCCTCAAAATCAGGTTATCCCATGAGAATTTTTCGTTATCAAAGCTCATTCGAAACAGCCATGAGTATTACGCAACATGAACTAGAAGATTTAAAACAAAAAATAGAACCACCCTGTAAAATTCTATAAATAGGCACAATAGGAAATAGAATATGATTAAAACACGCTTCTCACCTAGCCCAACTGGCATGCTGCACCTTGGCAATGTCCGAGCAGCCTTATTTAGCGCCTTGTATGCGAAAAAAAACAACGGCCATTTTATTTTACGTATTGAAGATACTGATGCATCACGCTCTGAGCAAAAATATTCTGACATACTACAAGATGATTTAAAATGGCTAGGACTAGAATGGCAAGAAGGCCCCGGCATTGAGGGACCTAATGCACCTTATTATCAGTCGCAACGTCACGAAATTTATGCCAATTATTATAAACAATTAGAAGATTTACACTTAGCGTATCCGTGTTTTTGCAGCGAGCAAGAGCTAGCATTAAATCGTAAAATTCAATTATCACGTGGTCAGCCACCACGTTACCCGGGTACTTGCCGCGCGCTCAGTAAAGAAGAGGTGACTAAACGCATTATGGACGGCAAAAAACCCGCCTTGCGTTTCCACGTTAAAAAACAACAACTGGTTGAGTTTGTTGACTTAGTCAAAGGACCGCAGCGATTTAATAGTGATGACATTGGTGATTTTATTATTCGTCGCGCCGAAGGTACGGCATCATTTATGTTTTGCAATGCCATCGATGATTCTTTAATGAAAATAACACATATATTGCGTGGTGAAGATCACTTAGCGAATACCCCACGGCAATTACTCATTTTAAAAGCATTAGGCATGCATATACCGCATTATGGCCACTTATCACTAATTACCAGTGGCGAAGGCGGCAAGTTGTCAAAACGCGAAGGCAGTTTTAGTTTGCATGATTTACATGAGCAGGGATACCTATCGCAAGCTGTATTAAATTACTTAGCAAGACTGAGTCATGCCTATAATGACCCAAGATTAATGACATTTGATGAGTTAGCGGCAAACTTTTATCTAGAAAAATTAAGTCGCTCCTCAGCTCAATTTGATGAGAACCAGTTATTACATTGGCAAAAAGAAGCCGTGATGGCATTGCCTCCAATGTTAGTATGGGACTGGTTTGGCTACGATATTAAAAAATCCATACCGCCCGCCTTACATGATTTATTCATAGAAGCGATTAAGCCTAATATTTCTTTCCCCTATGAAGCAAAAGAATGGGTTAACATTTTATTTTCTGAAGAGATTCAGTTTGATACAGAACAATTAAATGTTTTAAAAGCGGCTGGCGATGCGTTTTTTATAGCCGCTCTGAAATCATCAGAAACACACGGCGCCGATTTGAAAGCCATTTTAGATGATTTAAAAACATCACAAAATGTCGCCGGTAAAAAACTATTTATGCCAGTACGCATTGCTCTCACTGGCCAAATTCATGGACCTGAATTATTGCAAATAGTTGGCTTGCTAGGGAAAGAAAAAATGCGTCAGCGTTTTGAATGTGCACGTGAGGCAGTGAGGGAAAATTAATGCTACAAATATACAATAGCTTAACGCAGCGCAAAGAAGCTTTTAAACCCATAGAACCTGGGAAAGTCAACATCTATGTTTGTGGCGTCACCGTTTATGACTATTGTCATTTAGGACATGCGCGCACTTACACCGCTTTTGATGTCATTATCCGTTATTTGCGTTGGCAGGGTTTTGATGTGACTTACGTGAGAAATATTACAGATATTGACGATAAAATCATTAAGCGCGCCAATGAAATTCATGATGATTTTTATGTGATCGTCGATAAATTTACAAAAGCGATGCACGAAGATTTTGGTGCTATTGGCTTGCTATTACCTAATCACGAACCACGTGCGACGGAATTTATGCAGCCTATGATAGCCATGATTGAAAAATTAATTGCAAATAATCATGCTTATGTTGCAGAGAATGGCGATGTTTATTACGCTGTACGTGCTTTTAAGAATTACGGCTGCTTAGCTCATCGCGATATTGAAAAACTAGAAAGCGGGGCTCGTGTTGAAATTAACGATGTTAAAAAAGATCCGCTGGATTTTGTGTTATGGAAATTAGCAAAACCAGACGAACCAAAATGGCCTTCACCATGGGGTGATGGTAGGCCTGGCTGGCATATCGAATGCTCTGCCATGTCGACCAGCATGTTTGGTGATACGTTTGATATCCATGGCGGTGGTAAAGATTTAATTTTCCCACATCATGAAAATGAATTAGCACAAGCAGAAACAGCGACGGGCGCTACTTTTGTGAATCTGTGGATGCATGCAGGTTTCTTACAAATCGACAAAGAAAAAATGTCGAAATCGCTCGGTAATTTTTTTACGATTCGTGATTTACTCAAAGAACATGCGCCCGAAGTATTGCGTTATTTTTTAATTACCAGTCATTATCGCAGTCCATTGCATTATTCTACCGATATGATTCAACAAGCACGCAACGCGCTCGAGCGATTTTATACGTCATTACGTGATTTGCCAGATGCAGAACCTATTGCTAATACACTTTTCCTTGAAAAGTTTACCAATGCAATGGATGATGATTTTAATACACCAGTGGCGTTATCCGTATTATTTGAGTTATCTCATGAGATTCAACGCCTACGTGATAAAGACATGACAGCCGCTGCAGCTCATGGCGCTTTATTGAAACAGCTGGGTGGCGTGCTTGGTATATTACAAGATAATCCCGTGGCTTTTTTTCAATCCGGCACAAAATCCATTGATGTTACAAAAATTGAAGCATTAATAGCAGCTCGAAATAAAGCACGCACTGATAAAAACTGGGCGGAAGCAGATCGCGCACGTGATGAATTAGCAGCCATGTCAATTATATTAGAAGATGGTCCATCCGGAACAATTTGGAAAGCTAAATAATTAGAAACACTGAAGGTTTACTATATGTCTAATAATGATGAAAATGAAAAACTTATCCAAGCTATTAACCATCTTACTGAAAAAGTCAGTGAAAAATTATTAGATGAATTTTTAGATTTATCGGAGGACACACAGAAAAATATCGTTCTCATCAAAGCAGCTCAATTGCTACTCGCGAATGTGTTATGTCAAGTTGCGGTAGATAAAGAAGAGCTCGATACCATCGTCAACTTACAAGCTGACGAGATCAAAGAAATTGTCGATGATTGCGTTTCAACAGGTTTTGCGGATAAGTTTCTACCCCATAAACATTAAGCGTGTAGCTCGTATGGAGCGCAGCGTAATACGGGATTTTTCGCATACCAATCCCGTATTACGCTGCGCTCCATACGGGCTACATACTACGTTATTTAACTATTTCTGAATTTTTTAGTTTTTCAATAAACCACTCAGCTGCCTTACCGATGTGATTTATCCGCCATACGACAGAAACATTCGCAGCCAGCTTCGATTTTTCAACAGCTTTTATAATTAATTTTTTAGCCTTTATTTCATCTTTAATAAGATGTGAGGGTAGATATCCCACACCCAATCCGCGCACTTGCGCTTGAATTTTTGCCTGCATAGAAGAAACAACCAATGTATCCTGTCCTGATAAAATCCCAGCACTGCGGGAGGGCAATTTGCGCGAAGTGTCTCCAGCAACAATGGCTCGGTATTTAAGAATATCTGTATTTTTAAGTGGTTCCTTTGTATTAGCAAGCGGATGATAGGGTGAAACAGCAAACACAAAGTCAACTTGTCCTAAGGGACAAATACCATACTCACTGCCGGAAAGGGGATCTCCAGAAACACCAATTGCTAAATCAACTCGACCAGATGCCAGTGCATCCCAACAACCGTTCAGAATTTCTGCACTAAGATGTAATTTGGTTAGCGTGCATTCTTGATAATAGGCTTCAATTAAAGGATATATTTTTGGAATAGAAACTAGTTCATCAACAGCAATAAAAAGTTCTTCTTCCCAACCCGCTTGTAGTCGTTTAACACGCCGCTCCAAATCAGCCGCATTTTTTAAAATAAGATTACCCTCATTCAACAATACTTGTCCGATAGCAGTAAGCTTGGCGCGATGACCGGTGCGATCAAATAATGTAACATCCAGATCTCGTTCTAGCACCTGCACTGTATAGGTTAAAGCAGAGCGAACGCGATGCAACTCATCAGCGGCAGCAGCAAAACTACCATTCCGATGAATAGCTTCTAATACAATGAGCGCATCTAATGTTAGTCGCATAGTCAAATTTCTTGATCGTCTTTATGAATAACCTTGTTATTCCATAGTATAGCACATGCTAACCAATTGATTAATTGATATATAATAACTGTTCAATTAATTTAAACAACTTGCTAAAAATCTTCCGCTTATATTTTCCAAGAGAGCAATTTATAGTCATCATACAAACAAGGAAAAATTATGCCTATACACTTAGAAAAATATTTCAATCGAGTTGGTTATAAGGGCTCAACTACGGTATCCGTGGAAACGCTGAAAGGCATTCATGCTGCACAAGTGTTTTCGATTCCCTTCGAAAATCTAACGGTTCATGAATCACACAATATCAATAATCCCAATTCATTTATTCAGTTGGATGAAGATGCTTTATTTAAAAAATTAGTCGTCAATAAACGCGGTGGTTATTGCCATGAAAATAATGAATTACTCGCACTTGTATTAACACAACTCGGATTTCAAGTTGATCGCTTAGCAGCGCGGGTTTTAACAGCACCCAATTTACCGATTACACATAAATTACTATTAGTAACGATTGGCGCTCAACAATGGATAGCCGATGCGGGATTCGGTAGATACGGATTATTTGAGCCCATCCCCCTAGCTCTCAATCAAGAAACCAATCAATACAGTGATCGTTTTAGACTGATCCAAGAAAACAAAAAATATGTTTTGCAAGTTACTGAAAACAATAACTGGAAAAACCTTTATGAATTCACGACGAACACAGTAAATTCTGTCGATTTTGAATTAATGAATTACTATGTTTCACATCATCCAGACTCAATTTTTGTAAAAAATAGAATTACAGTCATACTAAGGCCAGAAGGAAGAATTATTCTAAATAATTATAATTTAAAAATAATTCATCATGGGCAAGAAACCAGTATGACACTACAAGATGATGCGTATTTAGAAACTCTAAAAAAATACTTTGGCATTGAACTTCCTAAAGAAAC